>WLWD01002248.1_pt1 | contig 70458 bp, 43 predicted proteins | sample 6712731 | NCBI WGS metagenome assembly WLWD01 (sample SAMN12718690, study PRJNA576275) | sponge metagenome | isolation source: marine sponge | host: Mycale hentscheli | place: New Zealand: South Island, Marlborough, Capsize Point | collected 2014-11-01 | reverse complement strand
AATCTGAATCTGAAATGGTCTTGTTGGACAGACCTAGCATGTCAGATTCCTTTCTCCTTATCTTTCTCCCTTTAACATACAGAACTACAAACAATGCAGCTGCTATAAGTGAAGGTGGAAAGTATAACAGATATAACCACACATTCGTGTACAGTCTGCAGTTCTTGTGACAGGAGGGCTTTATGGTGCACTCATGGCTACTCTCAAGAAGCCCATAACAATCCAGCAATTGTGGAATAGGGACTAAACTAAATATTAGACTAATCATCCAAGAAAAAAAGCACAGCACTGTCACGATCTTACGACTGTATCGAGGATACACAAAAGGGAAGAACACTGCACCAAATCGATCAAGAGAGAACGTCAAGAAAAGAATTCCTCTCACTGTGGAATAAAGTAGGCGGAGAAGTGCACTAAATGCACAAATATGGCTTCCAAATATCCATCGACCCATTATATTGTTTATAACATCTGGAAACCCAACTACGCATGCTTCAGTGATGTTGCAGATAGCTATTTGAGCAGCTATAGCAAACGACAAAGAATGCAGGTGTTTGTACCTGGTTATTAATATCAGAGTTAAGATATTCAAGAAGTTTCCTAGTATTAAATAAACTTGTGCTATGACTACATTCACTGCCCTCACTCCAACATCCACATAGAAGGGAACGTCCGTAGCATTTGGAGAGTCAAGTGGCAATGCTGCACAAGTAGAAGTAATGGTAGAGTTGAAGTCCTCCATTACACCAAACTCTCACAAAATACTGTTTTCGGCAAAGGGTAAGCCCAGATATGTTCTCTCTATACGTACACAGCAAAATAATATAAATAATAGTTCAAACTTATTTATCTTACTTTTGGTTTTGAGAGAGCTCCGTTTATATTGAAAGTGAAGAATAAGGGCACGATGTGGTAGCAATCTGACTTCTGACACGCCACACGCGCAAACTGAAGTTTTATGTGCTGCTAATCAATATATTTGACATACTGTTCTCAGGTACCATCATTTATTGTAGCATGTTGCAAATTTTATTCTCAGCAGAAACATTCATTTTTTATCAAGCGGTTCTCAGTGAAACTATGTATTTAGTATAAGGTCGATACCGGCATCATGTAAATATGGGAAGAAAACCACACCCACTAAAATTCTGAGGTGTCAACGTCAAGAAACCACTCTTGTGCAGCTTAACTCCTCCTATTTCACATCAAGCCTTTCTTGATACACACCTTGTTCATATAGTCAGCTATGAGATTTTTCTGACCAATAACTTGCCTAACTCAAATCCCCGTTGTGATGCTCAGTGTACAGAATCCAAACTACCTTTCATGTCGGCCTTTCATATGTTTACCTCTCCTTTAATTTTTTTTGTCTGTCATATATATATATATATATTTTTTTTTTTTTTTTTGAAGTTTTTTTAAACCAATCATTGTAGTCACTTCGCCATACGTTTTGCTTTCATGCGACATTCCAAGTTGGTTATATATTGAATATGTAGTCATATACAGTATAATAGAATACTATTTATTGCAGCTTTGATATTTTTACTTGAATATTTCCGCATCACGCGAGCGTTCTGTATTCTCCCATATTGTACGGTTTATATTGTACGCTCCTTGTAGCGCGCGCGTAGCGAGTAAAATCAATGAAAATTGTATTGTAACCGGTTGAGAAAAATTTCAAAGAAGCAATAAATCACTTATCACACTCGTCGTACAATATGGGAATGATATTTTACTCTCACGCCATATTTTCACTCGCCTTCGGCTCGTGAAAATATTTTGCATGCTCATAAAATATTTTCCCATATTGTACTCAGACTCGTGCTATAAGTATTATGTATGTGTATTTGAACCATGGTACGTTCGCGCCATCCAATCAGATTGCTAATTTCGTGGTAAATAAGATTTCATACCCACCTCCAAGGAGGTGAGTAAGTGAGCTGTCCAATCAAAATTAGTATTTGTGCATTTCCTACAGCTTAGATCCATGGTACAAGTCAATTGCACCATTCCGTGATCGGTCGGTACGGGATTTACACTCCCCTCGGGCACTTGACCCTCGGTCATGTAAATCCCATACCAACCTCCATGTCGTGGTGTAACCTATATGTATATGTATAAATAACTTGTAAAGCAGAGAGATGCTTATTGTGATACTAGTATAATTTGGAGCTGGCTACTTTAAACATTTCTGGTATTCACACACTGGTGGACATGAGAAAACTTCATTGTCATTAAAATAACGCTACAAAAAATTGATTCAACAATGTTTATCCATTGATGCTCAAGTTTTAGTAATAATAAGTAAAGATAAGAATTTTTTTTGAAGTGACAGATGAAGCTAATTTAGAAAATTCATGTACATACTTAACTTTTAGAAAGAGTCAATTACTGAACAAAAAACATGAAAAAGAAGTGAGATACATTTTTTTAAACATGAATGAACAGTTTTGGAATGTTTACCTTTGTCTTAGTGATTAGTAATTTCCTAGATGCCTCATTTTGGAGTGACACCATCTTTCAAAGTCTGAGCGAAGCTTCTTGCATGCTTGTCTTGCGTCAACATTTCTCAAGATAACAATTGGGTCAGTCAAAAACACTAGATTATTTATCGCGCCTTTTTTCCTTCTCTTCCATTCTCTTTTAAACATACACTGCCTTACCTCGCCGATTCCAACCGCTTTTTACGGTTAATCACCTTTTGCTGTCTCTTTCGAACTTTTGCCTTTTCTTACTATCGCCTTCCTTTTGCGAAACCTACACCGCCTTCCCTCGTCTACTATTACACCCGCTTCTTAGTTACATTTAAACTGAATGTGACAACGCTTTACCTATCCATATAATGACGATGCTTTACCAAACTGTTTAAGCTAATGAAGTATTCATGAATACACACACCGTCGGTTGTCGTCATCGTCGTTACTGACACACAAGCGTATTATTATATAGATACTTGTGCTACTACATTCACTTCTCTCACTCCAACCAACATCCACGTAGAGGGAAAAGCTGTAGCATTGAGTGTACCAAGAGACAGTACTGTACAGGTTGAAGTATGTAATAGTAGAGTAGCCTTCATCTAAAGCACCAGAATATGGCAAATAATCATCACTTGTGTGAATATGTTTGCCTTACTGTATATGGACTCTGCAAGATGATACAAGTATGACAAAATATAAATTCAAGCCTACCTGTCTTACTTTATAAGTATGGCTCTGGATGTTGTGTGCTTGTAAGCATATTTCACACACACACACATACACACACACACTTAAAGTTGTAAATATGTAAAGTTCCGCAAATCTTTTTCTCAGAAGAGATATGCATTTTTATTGAGCGATTCTCAGCGGAACTATTTGTTACAAGGTTAATACCAACAGCCGTGGTTTAGATGCTATTAGAAGCAATCTATTTTGGTGAAGGAGAATAATATAGTACTCCATATTCATTGTATACAGTTTATAGGCAAATTAGAGTCATGTTTTGGGAGGTTTAATGAAGAATAAACTCCACTTATTTTAGCTCTTAACAGTTTTGGGACACCTTTGAAATAACTTTTTTGTAGCTTATTAGGGGGGAAAGAAGTGGGTGCTAGTACATAGTGTGTGTGTGTGTGTGCGTGTGTTTAGTAGCTAAGTAGTAAAGAAACGAGGTATCATGTACAGTTTGTAACAATAGACTACATATCTTGGTGCTCAGAACAGGGGCAGAATCGAACTGTGTACTTCATGTTTTACTTGTGTTCTTCTCACATGGCTATCCTCACAACGGTATGGGTTGAATATTTCTTTTGTTCGCTGTTGTTGTTTTCAACTAGCATGTATTTATTATGGGTACATATAATTATATAGGACAACCTGTAGAGCAGACAAACTACAGAAATTATTAGTTCTCATACAACATTGAACTGCAGCTGCTGAACAATTTTTATCATCCATTAGACTAGATCAATGTAGCGTAATGTACATCTTGTTAAAAAGTACTACAAATTTTATTTAATAAACACTTGATACTAAATTTAAACAAAAATAAATTAAAGATAAAGAATTTGTCTGGCCAATAAAGAATGTTTTTTAATAGACCAAGTACTGTCCGTGAAGAAGTAATAAACTATAGCTATATAGCTAAAGACAAATGTTAGTTCTGAATAATACAGCAATGAAAGTTAGTGGTTTACTACTAAATAGCTAGACTTGGCAGAACTGCAGTATAAAACACGGTTTGATCTTAATTTTGAAAATGGGCCTTGTATCTCTTGCGCCAGACTTCTTTGATGTCAGAGCGAAGCTTCTTGCAAGCTTGTCTGGCATCTACATTTCTCAAGATAATGACCGAATCTGTTACAAATGTCATGTTCCCAAATACGAGCAGAAATTGTAGAATGAGGTAGCCTTCAACTCCACCCACTCGTTCAAGAACCAACGCTAAAATAAAGGGAATAAAAGATACTACAAAAAAGCACCAGAATAAAATTGAAATGGTTTTCAATGCTCTCCAGTCTGAATCCGAAATGGTCTTGTTGGATTGTCCGAGCATCTGAGACTCCTTTATCCTAATCTTTCTCCCTTTTAAATACAGGGCTATAAACAGTCCTGCAGCTACAAACGCAGATGGAAAATACAAAAGATACGCCCACATTATTGTAAATATCTGACAGCCCTTGCTGCATCCTCGTATTAAATGGCAGTCCTTGTTCACTTCAACAAACCCGTAACAATCCAGGACCTTGGGAAGGGGAGCCAGGCTAACGGATAGGCTAACTAACCAGCTCAAAGTGCACGTTATCACCATGATCTTGTGACTGTATCGAGGATATGTGAAGGGAAAAAAGACGGCACTGAATCTATCAAATGAGAACGTGAGAAAAAGAATCCCTCGTACTACAGAGCAAAGATATCGCAGAAAAGCACAAACTGTGCACATGGGCATTCCTAAGACCCACTGACCCGCAATGTTGTTTATGACGGACGGAAAGCTTAAAGCACCAGCTTTGATGATGTTAGAAATGGCGATTTGAGCAGCTATGGCAAAAGGCATGGTATGCAACTCTTTGTATCTCCCTATTAGAATCAGGGTTAGGACATTCAAGAAGTTTACTAGTAGGAGAATGACTTCTGCCATAACTACATTAACTGCTCTCACTCCAATATCCAAGTACAGGGGAACATCTGTAACTTTCAGAGCATTAATAGATGATTCTGCACAGGTTGTAATTGTGGTGGAGTTATATCCATCTTCTGTACTTGATTCTGATAGATACAGCTCCATGGAAATATCGTACACATGCAGACACTGAGAACTTGCAATTCATCTAAAGCAAAGGCAATGGAGGTCGCACGAAGATAGCTCTTTTTATACTCTAGAATTAAATGTGTTGGATACCACGTCACATGACATTTAACAAATTTACATTTTCTAAACACTCTTTAGCTTTTTCTCACGAACTTGCCAATACTTAGCATGCCACGCCTCATGCACGATTTTTTTGTCGCGTGCATTTTACTTTTAAAAGAGGCTATCAAATCATCTGACTGAGTTAAGTACAATGTAGCGGTCATTTTTCTTAACTAAGGAAATAGTCACATGACAATCGGCGGTATCATAAGAATACTTTTAATATATTTTTGCGTGTAAGAAAAACATTCAACCAAGGACTAGTTAGAGCACTTATATTAAAGTGATCCTAGTTATGGTCAATCTTTTCTTTTCAATCTGTGTGGTTTTTGAAAACCTATAAATATGATAAATATGTCCAGTGAATGCATAAAAAAGGTAGAGAAAAAAAACTGCTGGACTTTTATGGTGTTCACCTTTGCGCCCAGTTGTGTGTGTATATGATATACAGTAGCTATTGAGGACAAGTGCTTTGAAAACATGCATTATTATCCCAACAACTCTAGCATCTATAGCAGTACCCCTTATCAGTATAAATACAGAATTGGAGTGTTTGTTCGCCGGGTGGTTGTCGTAGCTCAGTGGCAGAGCGCTTGTGCGCTATACAAGCAGTCCTGGGTTCGGTTCCCGGTGGCGACCAAATATTTTTTATTCTGTATTGTTTAAAAAAAGCCTGTGGAAGAGAGAGAATACATCTAATGAGTAAAAGAAGGCTGAGAAAGAAATTGTGAACTCTATAGTACTTCCACCCTTAGCCCTAACTCTTCACAGCCTATATTGAAGAGCCTGTGAAGAGGTACACATTGACTGACTTAGGCAATAGGAGCATGTGAAAAGGTCTAGGTTTATGGTTGAAATTGAAATGTCCAGTGTCAAATAGTAATCCCACTTTTATTTAGTCAAGTGCATCTTTATTCACTTGCAATGAAAGTCAGAGAATTCGAAAACTGTGTTAGTTGAATGTGTGGAGTTTATTGTCATGAATGTGTGTGTGTGTGTTTGCATGTGCATACCTAGTCTCCACCCACCACCAATATCTGGTCCCTAAGGACGGCACTCCACTCAGTGGTCTTATCCAGGACCATGTTGTGGCAGGCGTGCTCATGACTATCAGAGGACAGGCCTTCTCCAGGTGAGCAATCGTATAACTTCTTCAGTTTCGGCAGGTACCAAAAATTGAACTAAGTGGAGACTTAAATAAGTTAAAAAATTTGTCTCAAAATGGTGTCACTGCTTAGTCTTTGTATTTATCTCTCTCTTATACTCTAGCTTTCTTTGTATCATACTAAACAATGATTTTGTATTGATCATTGCATACGTACATACTGCTTGTGTGATTACTGTTGATATGCTTGCTGTTGACAGGCAAGACTACATGCATTTGGTGTTCTGTTCCTTACCGAATCACGTCAAGTCCTTCCACACTCTTCAGCCCAGCATCTTGAAGCCAGCGATGTTGTGGTCCGGAAAGCAAGTCATTTCTACACTCCTTTACAATATTGTACCTGAGAGCAAACAGAAACTCAATCTCATATCCAAAGCAAAGATTTCCGTCACAGTGAGAAAGAATAATTATTATGCTAAAACATTTGTTTGGACCTTGTTGTTGTTGTTGTTGTGTTTATGCTGTGTTGTTGTTTTTGTGAAGGAATGGTGTAGAGGTTCTTCAACTAGTAAAGGTAGGAAGAAACTATTCAAGAAGATGAAGCACAAGGAGGACGCCATGACAGAGTCTGAGGTAAGTCAAGGTTAAAGTTAAAAGTTCATTAGAGGTTGTTATTTCTGATGTGACTGTGATTATAAGAAGCTGTATAGTTGTAGTGGTATACTGCAGCAATAAGGTATACTATGCTATGGCGTAAAGCGCTCATTATTTATGTGGTATTCCTGATCCCAGTGATGCAGTTACACGATCAACATGACTATTACTCTTTGGAATAAATAATATGTTTCATATCAGTGAATTGCCAGGAATTGGCCATACCAGCCAACCAACCTATTACAAGTAGCTCTAATCATTCACCTGAACATAGTCAACTTACATAGAACTGCTTGTGGTAGCTGGGGAATTAGTATAAACACAGTGCCTCTACTTATTCTTCAACAGCTTGATTAATTCGCACAGTATTGCCTTTACTCAGCAATATAGGAAGACGACTGTTTCAATTATGCTAATTATGTGGTAGGAGGGGGAGGAAGGAGGCATCTGTGTCCTTTGTTGTTTTTGTTTGTTTGTTTGTTTGTTTAAAGGTGTTCCTGTGAGAAATCAGTCATTAAATTTTTATCTACAGTATGTGGGGGCGGGGAGGGGGCTTCAGCCCCTAAGTGTCTACTAAGCTGCTAAATAATATTTTATTTTAACTTCTATAGTATCTATAATAAATAGTTTAAGATGTTTTGCGTCCGTGGAGCTGTCATCAGCAATTTTTAATTAATGAGAAAATATAATAAAATGAAATTAAAATACATTTGTAAAATGAATATTTTGAGTACCTATATATATTGCGTAGTAAAAATGGATCTTTATGAATTAGTAGAATTCATGTTTAAGAAACTGGTAAGCATTGCAGTTTTCAAGATGTTCCTGGAACCTACATGTATAAAAGGAAGCAAGCTAGTATACTCTAGCGGTACGCGACAATTTGTGCGTATTATAAGTTGTTACATTTGGACAACTTTATTTCACAAATTTTCAAGCATCATCCGCAAAGTGTATATTGGGAGGAGTATGGGCGGAGTTACTGGATGTGTGACCAAATTGGTGGAAATATTTAGTATGAGAATTACTTAGGAACTTAGACTTTATGCGTATGACTCTCGCAAGGTTTGAATTATTTAATTGTAATAATTGCACATTTTCTCGTTCTGACAGCCAATATTGTGTTGATTAAAACTTAACCCCTGAGTTTCGACTTCTTGCCGAAATCCTCTTCAGGGGTCAACTGAGGTCCTTAAGAGGATTTCGGCAAGAAGTCGATTCGATGGTTTAAGTTTCATTCGACATAATATTGGCTGTTGACATGAGAAAATTTGTTATTATAATTATTTCATCCGAGAATGATCATATGATTGTACTATTAATTTATTATTTGCATTGTACTATTAATTTATTATTTGCATATTTTATTATTGATCTGTGCTTCATCTTATTATAAATTGATTATAAAACATGAGCTCACAAATATTAGGATCATGAATACAATAACACTCGTATCATTAATGAGGTTTAGGCTGTGGGAAAGGCCTCGTCCTCCTCTATAGTATAATCAGTTAATTATTAACAATCCATTATTGTTTGGCAGTGATATATGAAGTGATCTGGGTTATAATCTATATTAAAAGAGCATTGACATGGAAGTGCAGTTTCCCATCAATTACGAACTGGCTTAGTTTGTTGTGCTCAATGAATCCATTTGGTATTCTCGTGAAGCTGAAGTTAGCATTCTCATTTCTTCTCCACGTCATTGTCTGTGTGTGTTGGATGTTGTATCCATGGAGTTGGTCACTGATTTGCTTGACAAGTTTTATCGTAAACATGACATTCGCTGGCCACTTCAGCTCTTCATCAAACTCTCCAGACATTGGCCTGAGATCCACATAGATTGCCTTGCCACGCCCACCACCTTGCCCATTAGCATCCACTCCCACGCAGAACTTGTAACCAAGCAAATGTGTGTACATGGCTGGACTCTGCCAGTCATTGATCTTGTCCTTTACCTTTTCTCTGCGATAGTTATCCATCACAAACCTCATGTCCAGACATAGTTTGCTGGTCCAGTCAGAAATTGTCTTTTGGTAAGCCTGTAAGGACTCTTCGAGTGGATTTAATTTGGAGTCACGTATGTCTATTGTATTTGTTTTAACTTCCTCTAGTTTTGTTATATTCATTTCCTGTTCTTCTAACTTCATCTTCTGCTCTGTTAGTATGCCTTCATATTCTCCTAACTGCTGCGCTTGCTTACTTAACTGTCTATCTTGTTCCCTTAACTTCTCCTCTTGGTCCTTCAGCTGTTTCTCTTGTTCTTCTATCTTAGTCTTCAATATTTTTTTCTCCTTATGGTGCTTTTGTAGTAGTTCCAGCAGTTTCTTGTTGGACTTTTTTTTACTCTCCGTCACAGGAAAAGCAGCTGACTCTTGTTTGGCTTGTTCTTCCTGATCTTCTCTTACGATGCTGTCATTACATCCTGCACTAGGATGTGGTGAGTCCGCATGCTTACATTGTGGCAAGTGTTTGTCTAATACATCCTCGAAGGAACCTTTGTAGCCACAATGTATGCAAGCGTAAGGTCTATTGCTGCACTGGTCCACATGGTCCTCCATCTTGTTCTTAGGGATTGTTTGTTGGCAGTTGAGAGGGCACTCAATGTCTATATACAGGCAGTTGTCCAGGTCAGGGTCCAAATGAGTGTCTAGCTGGTCCAGTGTCCCAGACCAGACACACCCCCTCTCTTTCATGTTGCAGTAGACTTGGAGCTGCTTTACTCTGTTCTGATATTTCTTTAACTCCACCATGGAAAACTCTTCTTCACCACACACTGGGCAAGGCTTGTCTTGGTTCTTAGAGTCCACTAAGCAAGTGTAGCAGAAGGTTTCTTCACAGCAACTGGTAAAGATCAGTCTCCTAGCTACCAGAGTACACTTCTTACAGTAGAAGTCTTCAGGAACAGAGTCTGTAAACTCACACTTATAGCCTTGACTAGTGGTAGCCATTTTTACCAACACCCAGTAAGACTGAGGCTAAATATGGAAGCTTGTGGTGGGCAGTTCATTATCAGGTGGCACTTGGATGTATTCGGGTCTAATAATGTCATTATTCTTCCTGTTGTGACTTAAAATAGAAATAGCATTTACTAGTTTGACTAAACGTATCAAGCCTCCTGTGGATTTGTCGATCTTACAGCTTTTTTGTGAACAAAAGAAAGCACTTGTTGAAAAATGCGTACAATTTTTAGTCTATCCCATAAAACTTGCTTATTGTTGTAGTACCGTGCAAAACTTTAGAAGAATAAGTGTAATACTTACCAGTGCTCCGAAGTTGAAGTCCGTATTCCATACAGTGAAGTTGTATATTTACCTTGTAAAGGCACGGTGATTATTAGTAGTGTAGTTTTTTAGGTGTTTCTTTTGGATGCTTGTAAGCAAGCCACAATTGGTCACATTTAGTTGTTGTTGTTTTTTAAATCAAGATGTGCATGGCATGAAAGTCTTTAACTATTACTTGATTTAGAAGCTAGAGATGAGAAATGTAAAGTATAAAGACACTTGTTCAGCTCGATACCAAGAATAAAAGTCATCAATATATCCAGTTACCATATGACACAGCTATTTGATTGAGTGCTGGAAATCACTCTTGTGTGAAGTTGTATTGGGTAGTGAATACAATATAAACCTATCAAGCTTAATAAGCTTACTTGATACTACACATGCCACCTGTCAATACTACTTCATTGTATAGGACGCCATATTAGGCTCAGTTTTTTAGTGTTCTGATGTTGTTTAAAAAAAATGGCTGCCAGTAGTCAAGGCTATAAGTGTGAGTTTATAGACTCTGTTCCTGAAGACTTCTACTGTAAGAAGTGTACTCTGGTAGCTAGGAGACTGGTCTATACCAGTTGCTGTGAAGAAACCTTCTGCTACACTTGCATAGTGGACTCTAAGAACCAAGACAAGCCTTGCCCAGTGTGTGGTGAAGAAGAGTTTTCCATGGTGGAGTTTAAGAAATATCAGAACAAAGTAAAGCAGCTCCAAGTCTACTGCAACATGAAAGAGAGAGGGTGTGTCTGGTCTGGGACACTGGACCAGTTAGACTCTCACTTGGACACTGACTTGGACAACTGCCAGTATGTGGGCACCAAGTGTCCCCTCAACTGCCCTCTAGTCATCCCCAAGAACAAGGTGGAGCACCACGTTGAACAAGAATGCACTAAGAGACCTCATATCTGCCAGCACTGTGGCTTCAAAGCTACCTACGAGGAGGTAGTAGACACACACTTGCCAGAGTGCAAATGTGTAGCCTTGCAGTGTCCCAATATGTGTGGGGTGAGTTGTGAGCGAGGAGTGATGGAAGACCACATGAAGATATGTCGTCTGGAAGAGGTGGAGTGCGAGTTCAAGGGAGTAGGATGTGAGGATCGATTCATTAGAGAAGACCAGGAGAAACATGTCAGAGATAATAACCTGAAACACCTCACCTTAACTGCTACTCTAGCTGTAGAGAATAAAAAACAACTTAAGCTAGAAATACAAGAACAAAAGATAGAAGCAAAGAAACTAAACAGGGAACAGCAAAAGAAAATAGTAGATCAAGAGAAGAAGATAACAGAACAAGAGAAGAAGCTAGGAGAACAAGGGAAGATGCTAGGAGAACAAGAGAAGAAGCTAGGAGAACAAGAGAAGATGCTAGGAGAACAAGAGAAGAAGCTAGGAGAACAAGAGAAGAAGCTAGGAGAACAAGAGAAGAAGCTAGGAGAACAAGAGAAGAGCATAATTGAAATTGGAACAGTTCTGACCAATAAAGTCAAACTATTACAGCAAGAATTGCAGGAATCTAAACAGATGATTTCTCACTGCAATGATGTCTTATTTCTGACAAGGAAATTTGAAATGCTGAACTTTACCCAAGAAAAAGTGAAAGGCATGGTTAATTACTGGAGGAGTCCAGTCATGTATTCACACTTATTTGGCTACAAATTCTACGTAGGCGTCGATGCTAGTGGGCGTTTTTATGGGCGTGGCAAGGCAATTGACGTGGAAGTGAGATCATTGCCGGGGGAATTTGATGATAGATTGAAGTGGCCAGCAGAAGGTCAGATCACTATAGAACTTATCAATCAAAGAGGAGGAGAAAATGCAAAGGGAACTAGTATTTTTAAATGGAAGAAATCATCATTTCTTACTCGAATTAAGCGAGACTGTGAAGGTTTTATTGAACATTGTAACATAGGTCCTTTCTTAGCTAACGACACATTATTCTTTCATATCACTGACGTTAAATGTTGTTAGTTGATGTTCAGATATTATACTAATTGTAATACCTAACACTTTTTCTATACTGATCTTAAATGGTACTATCATATTCAGTTACCATCACAACAAGTGCCGTATGATGCTCATGCTTTAGTCCTGTTGTTTTTCTTGTATTACTTGTAATTTTGACGTTATAATTTATTTTGAGAGAACTTCATCAGTTTCATAAGTGTGATATGAAAATGTGAACAGCAGGAAGCATTTATGAGTGGTGGTGATGAAAAATAATATTTAAAATGTCTATAATGATATGCTTGTGTGTCAGTAACGACGGTGACCAACGACGGTGTGTGTATTCATGAATATTCCATGAGCTGAGCAGTGTTGGTTAACCGCGTCATTACCTAAGTATAGTTCCACCCACTCTATATATAGCGGAAAGAAAAATAGGACTAGGAAAAAGTATTCCATATCAGACTCAAACTCGTGCCCGTCATGCTGTCGTCTGGCATGCTTACCATTACACCATCTGAACCTAACAGCTTGGATGTTCTTAGGGTGTATTCTTTTCTCTTTCTCTCTCTCTCTCTCTCTCTTTTATATATTTTTTTATTCCTCCTAGGTTTTGCCCTGTCCAACTCGAAGTGGGTATCTGTATTCATGAATAAATTCATTTGCTGTACTGAGTTGGAAAGAGTGTTCACCTAAAATAGCTAACCATAAACCACCACATATCATAAGTAGAAGAAAGGCAGACAACTAGGAGAGCGCAAGGGTAAAAAAAAAAAGAAGATAGAAGTAGATGAGAAAAGGATGACTGACGTAACTACTTCACTGAAGAAATGCACAGAAATGACAGGCTAGGAACTCGCAGGAAAAAGGCTAGAAACTTGCCGGAGAAAGGCCTTTCCTCACAGCAAGTGGTGTGGGCACCAGAAGTCCCACCTGAACCATTGCCGTTTCATGAGAAAAGGCCTAGAATTTGCACCCCAGCAAATGCCAGGTACCCAATCACAGCTGGGTGGACTGGTGGGGCTGGTGGGAGGCAGATGGAAACCCAGATGGAAAGTTGCCTGAGTGGGGCTTGAACTCAGGATCTCAGCCCCCCCCCCCCCCCCCCCCCCTGCAGCCAAGGGCAAAACCACTACACCACGAAGCCACCACACATACACCATATTTGTACAGAGTAGTTTTTCTTCTCAAAAATGGCAGCCAGTAGTCAAGGCTATAACTGTGAGTTTATAGATTCTGTTCCTGAAGACTTCTACTGTAAGAAGTGCACTCTGGTAGCTAGGAGACTGGTCTATACCAGTTGCTGTGAAGAAACCTTCTGCTACACTTGCATAGTGGACTCTAAGAACCAAGACAAGCCTTGCCCAGTATGTGGTGAAGAAGAGTTTCCATGGTGGAGTTTAAGAAATATCAGAACAAAGTAAAGCAGCTCCGAGTCTACTGCAACATGAAAGAGAGGGGGTGTGTCTGGTATGGGACACTGGACCAGCTAGACCTTCACTTGGACCCTGACCTGGACAACTGTCAGTATGTGGACACCAAGTGTCCCCTCAACTGCCCTCAAGTCATCCCCAAGAACAAGGTGGAGCACCATGTTGATCAAGAATGCACTAAGAGACCTCATATCTGCCAGCACTGTGGCTTCAAAGCTACCTACGAGGAGGTAGTAGACACGCACTTGCCAGAGTGCAAGTATGTACCCTTGCAGTGTCCCAATATGTGTGGGGTGAGTTGTGAGCGAGGAGTGATGAAAGACCACATGAAGATATGTCGTCTGGAAGAGGTGGAGTGCGAGTTCAAGGAAGTAGGATGTGAAGATCGATTCATTAGAGAAGACCAGGAGGAACATACCAGAGATAATAACCTGAAGCACCTCACCTTAACTGCTACTCTATCTGTAGAGAATAGAGCACAGCTTGAGCTGAAATTACAAGAACAAATGATAGAAGCAAAGAATCTAAACAAGGAACAGGAAAAGAAAATAATGGAAGAGAAGAATATAGAAGAACAAGAGAAGATGCAAGGAGAACAAGAGAAGAAGCTAGGAGAACAAGAGAAGATTCTAGGAGAACAAGAGAAGATTCTAGGAGAACAAAAGAGGAAGCTAGGAGAACAAGAGAAGAAGCTAGGAGAACAAGAGAAGAAGCTAGGAGAACAAGAGAAGAAGCTAGGAGAACAAGAGAAGAAGCTAGGACAACAAGAGAAGAAGCTAGGAGTACAAGAGAAGAAGCTAGGAGAACAAGAGAAGAAGCTAGGAGAACAAGAGAAGAAGCTAGGACAACAAGAGAAGAAACTAGGAGAACAAGAGAAGGAGCTAGGAGAACAAGAGAAGATTCTAGGAGAACAAAAGAGGAAGCTAGGACAACAAGAGAAGAAGCTAGGAGAACAAGAGAAGAAGCTAGGAGAACAAGAGAAGAAGCTAGGAGAACAAGAGAAGAAGCTAGGAGAACAAGAGAAGAAGCTAGGAGAACAAGAGAAGAAGCTAGAAGAACAAGAGAAGAAGCTAGGAGAACAAGAGAAGAAGCTAGGAGAACAATAGAAGAAGCTAGAAGAACAAGAGAAGAAGCTAGGAGAACAAGAGAAGAAGCTAGGACAACAAGAGAAGAAGCTAGGACAACAAGAGAAGAAGCTAGGACAACAAGAGAAGAATCTTGCAGAACAAAAGGAGAATATGGTACTTTTACAGCAGGAATTGCAGGAATCTAAACTTCTGGTCTCTCACTTGCCTAAATTCTTATTTCTGAACAGGAAATTTGAGATGCAGAACTTTAGCAAAGAAAAAGCTAAGGATAAATGGGATGACTGGAAGAGTCCAGTCATGTATTCACATTTATTTGGCTACAAGTTCTGCATAGGAATTGATGCTAATGGATACGGCAGTGGGCGTGGCAAGGCAATTTATGTGGATGTCTGGTCATTACGGGGGGAATTCGATGATAAATTAGAGTGGCCAGCAGAAGGTCAGATCACTATAGAACTGATTAATCAACGAGGAGGAGAAAATGCAAAGGGCAGTAGTATTTTTCATTGGAAGAAATCATCATATCTTACTCGAATTAAGCGAAACCCTGGCGGGTTTATTGAGCATTGTAACTTAGGTCTTTTCTTAGCTAATGATACATTGTTCTTTCATATCATCAACATTAAATGATGTAAATTATTGTTCTGATATTTCTTTAATAAAAAAGAACTAACCAGTATTTTGTAGCATTATATTATTACAAATGTAGATCTAATTTTTCTTGTACTGGTAGAATTGTACACATCATCAGTTCAAATTAAAATTACAATTATTTTTTTTGATGATATTGATGTTTGTGTGTATCATGGATATAATTTAGAAAGCAGAGAGTTTAAAATTTGGGAGTTTTTCTTAAAATTGTCCACATTTACACATGTGCATATGAACAAAAATGCTAAATAATAATCATTGTGATTGTATGAGTAAGTAGTATACGATACATCTGCGTGTATGTGGGTATGTTATGATTTAGCAGTTGTTGTCTAGGTGATAATGTGTAGATGGGTGTGTCATCCTATAGGTGATATTCTGTGATGGAGAACTCGTGTGTGGTGTCTTGGAGAAATCTCAGTTCGGAGCTTCTCAGTATGGATTTGTGCATTCTTGCTATGAGGTAAGGTATCATCACATTAAAATCCATCAGTCCAATGTTTGAGAAGGGTAGAGGGACTGGGGAGTCGCACTGTGTATACTGTGAGTATGGGTCATACAGCTGTGTGCCCTAGTTAAGTTTAAAAACCTGGTCCTTTTATTTGTTTGTTTGTTCATACTTACATGTATGTATACTTTTTTTGCATTATTGATGTATTTATGCTAGCTATGAATCTGTGTGTGCTGTGAGCCATAGTTCAGTTTAAATCCTGGTCCTTTTATTAGTTAGTTTGTGCTTATACATTTATGTATTGATTTGTTAATGCTATGAATCAGTGTGTGTTGTTACGGCTTATGATACTCCCCTCATGTCAGTCTGTCTTGTCTAGAGTAAATTTCACTAAAACAATAGGCATGTCACGTGAGTTCAAAAGCAGTGAGTTATCTCATGTCACTGGATTCAGTCTGAATGCCTACACTAATAAACTATCAGAATTTCAATTACAATGTACTAGTGATAATGAGGAGCACAAAGGTAATGGGAAGGTTTGTGAGATAAAGTTCATCTTTTAGCTTTCGTTTTCCTTGTATTTGTTTGCTAAAATTGAACACTGTTCCAATATGCACTACTTTATTTGTGTGAACACTGTATTTTACTTTTGTTATAGTTGTATGGAGGGGGTGTGGCCAATTTGCTACTAAGTGCCTTGGGCAGGCTCTTCACTTCCTTCCTACAGCTCCGTGGTTTCACTCTGGGTGTGGAAGACATCCTGGTTCTACCAGAGGTATGTTTAAGTTATATATTACATATAGTCAGTGTTGATGGTTTTTCTGCTTCTGATAGTACTGCTACTCAATAATATTTCAATATGCAGGTTACGATAGAAAAAAATTTATAAAAAAATGTATTTCAGCATGATGCCACTTGGTAATAGGGGGAAGGAGAGTGAGTTGCTATATTGTATGTAGTGTTTGTTTGGTTGTTGTTCTTTAATGTCTACATCTAATATAGTGTGAATGGTTGAGTGTGACTGAACTGAAATTGGTTATCATATTGTCATGGTTACAGGCAGATGAGATTCGGAGAGAGCTTATGGCCGAATGCTCCAACTGTGGACCTGAAGCAGCAGCTGAGGCATTAGGGGTCAAGAGTTCAAAGGACGAAGGTCAGTGTAGCAAGTATAAAATGAGAACATGGGATAATAATATTATCCCATGTTCTCATTATTCTGAATGGAGTTCAATTTGTTTTCTATTCTCTGAGAAGAATTTGGACCATAAAAATATAGTAACAGGGTTTCATAGTGGGTGGAAGGGTGGGGAGGAGGGGAGGGCGGGGTTAAATTAAACATGATCCAGTAATTATTTTGTTTAAAATTGTCTTATAATTTATTTCTTTTCTTTCTTTTTTTTTCTTTTGTTTTTGTTGGTTTTTTGTTTGTTTGTTTGTTTGTTTGTTGTTGTTTTTTTGTTTTTTGTTTTGTACTTTTAATGGAAATTCTTCAGTTCAGCCAAGTTCTGTTGGGTTACTATAGTAATCTAAACAGGGTGTGTATTCTGAATAGTTCATGAGCTTAACAGTTTGGTAAAGCATCATCATTACATGAATTGTAAAGTGTCATCATATTCGGACTAAAAAGCGGATGTTATAGTTGACGAGGGAGAAGGCGGAGAGGGTTTCAAAGGAAGACGAAAGTACGAAAGATAAAGCTAAAGGTGATTAATTGTAGGAAGCGGTTGGAATCGGCGAGGTAAGGCAGCATAAGTTTAAACTAAAAGGCTGGTGGCATAGACAATAAAGGCCGTGTCAGTTTCAAAAAAGGAAGGCAAAAAGTACGGAAAAGAAGGCAAAAGTCTTGCAAAACTTAAGTCCACTATCATGATAGTTAGGGAGTGATTCAGAAGCAGGAGAAGTAGAAAGAGCTGAAGAAAGGAAAGGTGGGGGGTAAGAAAAGCTAAATAGTTCAGAAAAAAAGAGAGCAGGAGGGAAACTTAAGTAACCTTAACCAATGGTAGAGAATGATAACTGAGCAAGATAACTTATGCTACTGCATTCTTATTTTGCAATACGTCAAGCGCCACTATGTGGCGGGGTACTTGCTAGTATTCTATACTATCAATAATACGAACAACTTATATTTTCAACCTATACATAGTGAAAGAAGTCTTGCAACCTTTTCATTAGGTAAAGGACTTTTATATATGTAGGTATATCCAGAGGGACTGTCCGTTAATGTCATTATTATTCATTGTCCAGATGAGTTGCGTGTGAAGTACGAGAGTGCTCACAGGAGCAACACTAGCAATGGCATCAAGGCTATGGACTACTTCATGAAGAAGAAAACTGATCACTTCAACAACGCCATCAATACGTGAGTTGGTGGTGTTCAGGGGCTGTAAGTCCCTAAGCAGAGGTTTCAAATCGAAGGACCACCTAGGCAAGGCCTTAGGATGCAGCATACACTGATGCCCTATTCTTAGAAGAACCAGACACCCATGCACACAACTAAAAGTGCACTAGTAATCACTTTACCAAAATCAAAAAAGAGATACACTGAGGAAAGAGGCCTCAGGCCTTTTCATGACAGTGTTAGTGAGCATGCTCACCAAACATGATGTAATGTATGAATATGATTAAGTTCATGCAGGAACAATGTTACTAAATGTCTGAAGGTAATATTAAGGCTATGTTTGGTTCAGACCCAAAACAGGTGGGTGTGGCATTTTTTTGAGTGTCAGTTGGTCTTTGGTATGTTTTTACTTGTAATGCCACTCCCAAATGGTAGCAAGACAAGAAAAGCATCGGCCAACTTTTACAAAGTTTTTACTGCCCTGTTGTATATTAATTTTCAATTACACACACATAACCACTAACACTGTGGTGTGTGCATGTACACACACATAACCACTGGCACTGTGGTGTGTGCATGTGAGTGCTTCCAGCACTCTTGAGTTTTTAATATTTCATTCTTCTGTACTTATTTTGCATATTCATGTTCCAATTTAAGAGCGTGTGTTCCAGCTGGTCTTCACAAGCCATTTCCTTCCAATTGCCTCCAACTGATGGTCCAGTCTGGAGCTAAAGGGTCCACAGTGAGTTGCTCACCATGGCAACTACACACGTATACAGCAGCTCGGTAGTCATCAACATATTCAATTTTTTTTTTTAAAAGCTCTGACATTTGAGGGAAAAAAACTGTTGTAATGATGCTGAGCTGCAATTGACTTTTTTCCTTGGTTTATTTAGCCAAGTTTTGCAATAGAAAGTAGCTACATTTCAAGCTGCATTTTGCTCATTTCTCTTCAGGTCAATTGTATGCAGATCTCTTGTCTCCTGGGCCAGATTGAGTTGGAGGGTCAACGTCCGCCAATGATGTTGAGTGGGCGGTTTCTGCCATCCTTCCTGCCCTACGACCCTAGCCCCAGGGCGGGAGGATTTGTGGATGGAAGGTTCCTGACGGGTATTCGACCACAGGAGTATTTTTTTCATTGCATGGCTGGCAGAGAGGTGAGACTAGGACTAGATTAGCGGGAGAGGAGCTCTTCTTCCATTAAAATGTATTATTATTTTTTTAGTATAGTTGTTGTTGTTGAGGAGGAATGTTTTGGTATTGTTATTGTGTCTATTGGATTTATTATTGTGAAATTGATTGATTGATGAATTGATAGAGATTTAATTGATTCATTCATTACTTGGTTAGTCACTGTTATTATTGGCGAGCGAGCGAAGCGTGCGAGACACTATCAGGGGTAACACAATTGAAAATCAGGGATATTTGTTTGTATGTGTGTGTGGATGTACGTATGTCATTTTGTACTTTGACCCTCGCGTTTTTGTGTTTGCTTCGTGGTATACCCAGGCTTCCTATATCTCCACTAAATAAAATCTTTCAGTTTAGCGATCCCGTATCATTCACAAAGTTTGTTCACCCCTTTGTATTAAGGCTATTTCTAAATGCCACATGACTCACTTAGGTCTTAAAATTACTGCTAGACACAACACTACGCAGTAATTCTTTAGAACTTCTTGTTTTTTCAAGTCGTAAAATGTTATGGCGAAAGTTTACTGTGGTATTGAAACCCTGTACCCAATGTAATTTTTTAATTTCAAAAGGTGCTGGAAACTCAGATAGTCTGCATGTGATATTAGAGACTACGTGAGGTAAGAAAGTATAGTTTTGTGCTTGTTAGATAAATAATGATCACAACAGCTACGTACTTATACTTTTAGAAATGAACTGATAGATTCTTCTGATGTGTTTCATTTGTGCACAGGCTCGCTCGCCATTTGTGTTCAAGCACATCACTAGTTATTAGTACTAGTAGTAATAGTAGTAGTACTAAGTAGTATATTTTTGCTCAATGTGTTTGTGTACCATGTGTGTGTGTGGTAAAGGGTCTGGTGGACACGGCTGTAAAGACCAGTCGTAGCGGTTACCTCCAGCGTTGTCTCATCAAACATCTTGAAGGACTTTGTGTCGGCTACGACCTGACGGTAAGACACAGTGTCACTGACGGGGAAGTGGAATGGGTTGTCTTGTTTGCATAGTGTATGAACTTTTCCCTGTTTTTTATTCATTCATTCATTCATTCCAATAAGCATTAGTTTTACAATATCTTTAATTATGAATTAATTAATAAAAATTAATCAGTAATGTGTAGTGATTTATTGGGAGTAGTTCTGTTTACTGTTGTAAAACATTGTGTCGTGTGTATTTGCATTTCCATTTTAGTGTTCCTACATGTGTAATTCATATACACTCAATCCCCTCTTATCCGGGCACCTTGGGACCTGAGGGTGCCCGTATCTCAGAAATGCCCTTTACTCAGGGAAAGACCATAGTTTTCTCCAACAACACCTTGAACCAACCATTTTCAGTAAATTTCAGAAGCTTAAGCACAGTCCTCTTTTACTTGCAACCCTCAGTAGACTTCTCTGCAACTACTGTATCTGGAACTAGAATAACCGGCTTGTGCAGCCGAGGTTGGTAATGGTGGTCATATCATGACATAAGAATTGAATAGTTGTGGCTAACTTGTTCCTGGTAAAGCAGCATGCCCGTAATAGAAGCATCCGGATTAGAGGGGATTAAGTGTGTATACATATATATATATATATATATATATATATCGTCATCGGCATTTTTTTTTTTTTGTGTGTGTGTGTGTGTGTAGGTAAGGGACAGTGATGGCTCTGTGGTCCAGTTCCTGTACGGTGAAGATGGTATGGATATCTCTAAGACCAGATTCCTCAATGAGAAACAGTTTCCTTTTCTAGTCAATAACTACCATGTGAGACATAACCTATGATGTTGGTGATACTTTACCAAATACTCTTTTTTTTAACATGCAGTTAGTCTATAGTGATTAGCTTTTCAGTTTATATCCATTTCCACCACTCGCATGATAAGGAAGCTACAAGCAATAAAGGTTGTTTTTGTTGTGGTTTTTTTTTCTTTTTGTTTGTTTTGTTTCTGTTTCCGAACAAATTTTTGTCTCCGTCAAAGAATGAAATGGCGTATTTATGAGAAACCTATTTTTCACAGTTGTTTATTATATTGAGAAAAAACTGTTATTACTGTGTTTTTTTTTTGTGTGTGTTTGGTTGGTGTACTTACCTATGGTGTACGTATATTTAGACCATCTGCGATCAGCTAGATCCACAATCTGCAGTTTCAAAATTAAATACCACCAAAGCTTTCAAGTACCAAAAAAAAGTAAGCTTGTTATAGTGTATGTGATATGCATTTCCATGCATAGGCATAGGCTAATATCATGATATACAGTAGACATGGTGATTTCCATTGAGATTTGAAAGAAACAATGTTATTCCATGAGTTAAAAACTTTTGAGTATTAAATCTATTGAATTTAAGCAAGCAAAAATACCTTGTATCTGGTCACTTCTGTTTTAGGACAATCGCAAGTTGTAAACTTCTTATTTTGTTGTTATTTTTGTGTGTGTCTACATAAATTATTTTGTGCTGTTGTCATTGTTTCCTTTAGGCAAATCGCTGGGAGAGAACACGGGCCTCTAAGGTTCGGCCTTATTTCTCAAGCTTTCAGCACTTCAGCAGTTTGAATATGGCAGAACTTACGGCCAAATCTTCTTCCAAGCACAGAAAGAAGCGAACTAAAGAAAACTTTTTCAGAACTAAAGTATGTTATCTGCTAGTCTTTTGCTCTTTTTTAATGACTAAATTTGGTGGTTATGAATCCTTGGTTCATTGCAAAGAAATGCAGCAGATCTTTGAATGAGTAAATTTGTTTCTTATGAACTAGAGTTTGTGTCGTTGGTGATTGCCTGTTTCAAATAAAACTTTCCTTGCTTAATGTTTGTCGGATTCTTGTAAAGACAGATCTTTTCATTACTTCATTGAGTTAAAACATAGTGCCCAACTATGCAGAATGTTCGTGCCATCTGTCACACATTGTTACATGATCATTTGCCCGTGCCACTAGGTTGAGCTGGAGCTGATGAACATGTGGTATGGCCTGTCTCCGATGGTTAGAGACAAAATGCAGAAAAAGTTTTCATCTGGTCCCATGCCTGTCAACTGCACTCTCAACCCCGACCTCTACTTTGGGTCCATCTCCACGGAGATTTATCATAAAGTTCATTCTTTCATGGACAAGCATCCAGAGATATTCGAGCAGAGAATGGGGTGAGAGTGGGCGTGGTTATCAGAACACTGTGTGGGAGAGGTGGTGAGTGTGTACTGATGGCGTGTGGAGGCATATAAGCTCACATTGCTTAGAAAATACTCATGACTTGAGTGGCATATGACCCTTACCCTATATAGTGAATTTTAATAATTTATACTGGGCAATTATTGCCTACTTAAGTGCAGCAGGAATTGTCTGTCTATCTTACTGTGATTCTAGCTGAAGTGCTTGCACTACTGCTGCTGTTTGGTTTGCGTCCATTAGTGCCTGGCTACAATTCCAATTTGTAATATTAGCTACCACTTAGGCTTGTTTGTTTGTTTGTTGTTGTTGTTGTTGTTAGTTCCAATGCAGTAACTGTGGACCAGTTTGAGAGTTTGGTGAACTTCAAGTGTCTGAGGGCATTGGCTAACCCGGGAGAGTCTGTGGGGCTCCTTGCAGCTCAGGTGAGGAGAATAGGAGATGAGAATCAATTTTAAAATATTGGGTTTAATAATAGAGTGTTGATTTTATCATAGGGACCGTCTCGGAAACTGGGCACCGGCGGCGTGCATAAATATCGAGAAAAGATCGATCGATTTCTTAAAAGTATGTTTCAAGCCGACGGAAGGGAACGGTAGTCTATTATAGGGGGAACGACTTAAGCTACGACGATTAAAACTTGGAGAGCTCAATATCTGGACGCCGACAACGGCAGGTCTAGTGAGTGTACCGAGGTTCCCGGCGGTTAAAGGGGGGAGGGGGTCTGAGTCTGGTCAAGGGCCAAACCTGCGCGCAGTGGCGGAAAAGGGTGTGCTGCACGTGGGCAGGCCTTGGGCGTGGGCTCAAGGCCTGCCATATCCCAACGGTCCCTTCCGGAGGTGGGGCTGGGCATAGCAGTAAAGGCCCCGCCCCGCACGCGCATCTGCAACCTTCGGCACCCAACTCACAGCATGGAAGAACAATGGCAGTGTGAAACCCGCCAAGCTATAAGAAATGGTCTTCGATTTTAAACCCTTCCCTCAGAAGGTAACGGCAGGTCGTAGTGAAGCGTACCGAGGTTACCGGCGGTTAAAGGGGGGGGGAGTCTGGTCAAGGGCCAGCTGCGCGCAGTGGCGGGAAAGGCATGAGTCTGTATAAAGGGTCGCGCGGCAGCGCGCAGCGGTGGGAAACGTCTCAGCGAGGTGAGACCTCGGGCGGGGGGACATAAATGGAAAGTGTAAAAAAGACGAGAAAATGAAAGATGGAAGAAAAACTAAAAGGGAGAAGGGCGCTAAAGCGCCTAACAGAACCGCAACGGAGACTGTGAAGGAAAGCCCCGCCCACCACTACCCTAAGTAGAAATGGGGGGGGGGGGAGGACTAAGCTTTCTCCGGCAGCTCCGCCCAGTAGAGGGGTGGAGCTCCGTGACAGGATTTCAGTTGTGCGATTTGGAAGGGGGCGTGGCAGCCGCAAAAGGGCGTGCTGCACGTGGGCAGGCCTTGGGCGTGGGCTCAAGGCCTGCCATATTCCCAACAGGTCCCCTTCCGGAGGTGGGGCTGGGCATAGCAAGTAAAGCCCGCCCCGCACGCGCATCTGCAAACCTTCGGCACACACTCACAGCATGGAAAGAATGGCAGTGTGAACACGCCAAGCTATAAGAAATGGTCTTCGATTAAACCCTTCCCCTCAGAAGGTAACTCTGTAAGTGCAAAAAAAATTTTTTCGAAGGGTGCCGCGTTGTGCCCAGTTTTCCTGTAGACGGTCACATATAGTGATGGTCATCAATTTTTTTATCCCAATAAAGTACTGATGGCACATGTGTACAGTTTACTGATGACTGACTGTCGTAATTTGTGTATCATGCAATCATTAGAGTTGAAGGTGTCACACAGTCCTTCATTTATTTGTGCACTCTGCACTGACAACTTCCAAGAATTTTTATGCTGAAGTAATCATGTGATACTGCATTGTTGGTTTTGTTGGTTGCCTTTTGTTATTGTTGTTTTTCCATTTTTTTTCAATGGATAGCCCACTAGATATAGTGGCCCATGTTTCAAGTGGTGTTTTTTTTTCTTTACTTTAACAAATGTAGTATTACTAGTTGTAATGTATTAATATCCACTCTCTCTCTATTGTCTCAGTCCGTGGGTGAACCCTCCACACAGATGACTCTGAACACGTTCCACTTTGCTGGAAGAGGAGAGATGAACGTCACTCTCGGAATTCCACGGCTGAGGTGAGAATTGGTTAGGTAACATGTAATTACTTCATTACGTGCTGATAGTAACGGCAAACAAAAATTTCATTCATTCTTCCTATGAAATGTAATTTTGATCAAGATACATGTTTTAATCCATTACCCAGGTGAAATACTGTAATATAAAATTTTGTAATATACTGAATAAATTCAATTTAGCATTTTACTTTAACAATTAATCTCGACACCAAAACATTTCATACACTTAGTCATGTTATAATTATCATGTTTGTTTTGTTAGAGAGATCTTAATGACAGCCAGTCGTTCTATCAAGACTCCAGCCATGGATGTACCCTTGGTGGGTGGACCTTCTGCCAAAGATCATGGAGAAGAGCTCAAGAAAAAGTTCACTAGAGTGACCCTCAAGCAGGTGAGGTGTGGAGTAAATTGGGGGATGAGTGGTGCTTTCAGGGAGTGCTTTGTTTGCATGGTAATATTTGGCGAGCGAGCGTAGCGAGCGAGACACTTACAGGGGTAACACAATTGAAAATCGGGGATGTTTGTTTATTTATATTTATGTTTGGACGTATGTATGTCATTTTGTACTTTGACCCTCCATATTTTTGTGTTTGCTCCGCGTTCGACCCCGTCCCAAACTTCACTAAACAGAATCCTCCGGTTTAGCGACCATTACCCGTATCACCTTAGAAATTGAATTGTTTACCACTTTGAATTCTTTTGCGGGTGCAGTTAAAACGCAAAAACTTATGGGAGCTCCATTTCTATTCGAGTTAGTCGCTATTTGTCACAATTATAAGCCCTACTCAACAGCATTAACTTGTTAATTCAATTCAAACAGTTGCGGGAAGCGGTTACTATGGCATTGAATCCCCTTTACCGCATACGTAATTTAAAAACTCGACTTTATTTAGTAGCTTGAGTGTTAGTTGTTAAAATCAATCATTTAACAATAGTGTAGTTTAAGGCTCGCTCGCCATTTGTGCTCAAGCACACCACTAGTATATATATACAATATTGAAACGAGTGAGACAGTATTGGGAATTTTAATTGAATATTGGGTACAGGTTTGTAATTATATAGTATATCTATATAATACTACGCTTGTGTGTCAGTAATGACGACGACGACGACGGTGTGTGTATTCATGAATAATTCATTAGCTTTGTATGGTTCGGTATAGCATCGTTCATTTGTGGTAGGTAAAGTGTATCGCCACAGTCAGTAGAACGTGCTGGTTACTTCTAAAAAGCGGGTGCAATTGACGATGGAAGGCGGCATAGGTTTAAAAAAGGAAGGCGAAAGTACGGAAGAGAAGGTAAAAGGTGATTAATTGTAACTGAAAAGCGGATGGAATCGGCGAGGTATTAAAATGGAAGGGAAGAGAAGGCAAAAAGGCGAGTGATTAATTATAACTAAAAAGCAGGTGGAATCGACGAGTAAAGGCAGGGGTTAGTTTTCAAAAGAAAGGCTAAAGTACGAAATAAAAGACAAAAGTTTCTCAGGACAGAAATTCAGAAGCAGGAGAGATAGACGAAGTAAAAGGGGGCTCCATGACTCAAGAAAAAGAGCTGAAGTTAAGAGAGGTGGGTAGAAGAATAGCTCAGATAGTTCAGAAAAAAGAGAGTAGGAGAGGGAAACGTGTAACCTTAACCAATGGTAGAGAATAATAACTGAGTAAGATAACTTGTGCTACTGCATTCTTACTTTGCAATACATCAAGCGCCACTATGTGGCGGGACACTTGCTAGTATATATATAATATTATATAAACACTTATAATTCATATTGAATATTAGTTTATATATACATGTGTAACCTTTGATTTAGATATTGTCTTTCATGTTATGTGTTAGGTATTGGAGAAGGTAGAGGTGTGGGAGAGAGTGAGGAGGTCAGGTGAAGGTCACAGACACAGACAGTACACCATCTTGTTCAACTTCCTCCCTCATCACTACTACAAGGTCAGTCAATACAGCACCATGTCTCTTCCTGACTGAGCATGTGCAGATAAACTAATAATTTTCTTGTGAAAACAGACTTTTAGCAACTTTAGAGGGAAGGGAGACAGTACGTATTGAGGGTATTCCTGAATTTATTTCAATCCTTCATACAAACAATTTCTTCAAAATAAATTATGTCAATTTTTTAAATTGTTATTGTCATGTTTCTGACCATATGGTTGGTGATGATAATGATGGTGTGTGTGTGTGTGTTTGTGTGTTAGGATGACTTTGATGTGACTCCAGAGGGTGTCATAGAATACATGGAGTCTCACTTCCTCAAGAGACTAGCCTCTGTGGTCAACAAAGAGATCAAAATGATCAGAAAGAAGAGGTAAAGTGGCTCCCTACTAGCATGTATATGTTCAATGTTGTTGGATGTAGGAGTGAAGCTGTGTCTGTGGAGAAAGAAGTGGATGAAGTGAAGGAAAAAGGTAAAGGAAGGCAGTGGCAATTTTTGTTTGAACTAGAGTGTAACAATGTTTGTCACTGCATATTCTGAACTACTCCCTGGGCCATATAAAGTTAGGCAATAGTGGAAAGGTCCGCAATAAATTGGAAGTCATTACGGCCAATATTGTATCTATTGACTTTCTCATAAATATATTATGTCAATCTTTGTATAATCTTTGCTAGTTGCATTAGATTTGTAGCATTGACAAGCTAAGCTAGTTTTGGACAAAATAGTGGGTATTCTTAAACATTGTTGGTAAAAGGGATGTTAAACCCGCTGCTCTGCACTTACATTCTCCATACTGTTAGTCAACCATGTGCCTTTTTAGCCAACCATGGCTACTTCTATATTTTGTTTTGATTCAAGCCATGTCAGACTATGTTTGTGAGTGCTTGTCTGTGCCACGTGATGTAGAAGCTGCTGATCAGGACACCAGTAAAATGGTAGATGAAGATGATGATGACTCAGAGCTATCAGGAGAGGAAGATGAGTCAGCTGGAGCTTCCTCTGCCAAAATGCATTCCAAAAAACAACAGGTAAAGGGTGGTTAGGTTAAGATATGTGTAATTTGACAACCTGTTCTATCTTTTAAACCATTTTTAAGGAAAGTGACTAGGTTTATAAGAAAGATGATAATGCTTAAAAACAGGCATCTCTCTATAATAATGTTAATTCTAGTTCACATTTGTAGTGTTTCATATGTTTGTAGCACGCCAGTTATGATGCTGCGGGTGAGAGTGACGACGAGGCCATGCAGCAAGAGCAACAGGATGACAGAGGTGAGTGGTGTGGCTTCTCTTGAGAGAGAGAGAGAGGAGTGCAGCTTACCATAGCAATGTTTTTACTATACAAATTTTATTACATTACTGGAGTATTATTATTGTTATTGTTGCTTTATTTCTTTGTTATTTTGTTGTTTTTGTTTTTGTTGTTATTACAGACATTCTTGATTCCTCATTTGATGAAGATGATGATGTCACCAAAAAGAAGAGCAAAGGAACAGACAGAGCAGAAGATAGTGGCAATGAGGATGGTAAGGAGTATTTCAATTTTATACCACTGGTATTATTACCATTATTATTGTTGTTGTATTAATATTTTTGTTGTTATAATAATATTGTTATTGTTGTTGTGGTATTTTTATTGTGTGGTTATGGAGTTATTGTTGTTGTTATTATTAGCGAGCGAGACACTTACAGGGGTAACGCAATTGAAAATCGGGGATGTTTGTTTATTTATATATATGTTTGGACGTATGTATGTCATTTTGTACTTTGACTCTCCGTATTTTTGTGTTCGCTCGGCGTTCGACCCCGTCCCAAACTTCACTAAACAGAATCCTCTGGTTTAGCGACCATTACCCGTATCACCTTAGAAATTGAATTGTTTACCGCTTTGAATTGTTTTGCGGGTGCAGTTAAAACGCAAAAACTTATGGGAGCTCCATTTCTATTCGAGTTAGTGGCGATGGTAAGTTAATACGCTATTTGTCATAGTTATAAGCCCTACTCAATAGCATTTACTTGAAAATTCATTGTCCACTTGACGAACCACGAAGGTAAGTCTTGCGTAGGTATGTTCAGTTGTGTGAAAGTATTGTGCATTACAACTACTATTAAGAATATCACAAAGAAAACTTTAAATATGGCATTGAAGCCCTTTTACCACATATACTTAATTAAAAAACTCGACTTTATTTTAGTAGCTTGAGTGTTAGTTGTTAAAATCAATCGTTTAACAGTAGTGTAGTTTAAGGCTCGCTCGCCATTTGTGCTCAAGCACACCACTAGTTATCATTATTATTATATTATGTATATTATTTTATTATTATTATTATTATTATTATCACTAGCATTTATCACCTTCTAATGAATGTGAGGAAGCTTACATATTTAATAAATACACTTTATGAGTCCTGCCAAGTTAATAAATTATTTATGAATACACACCATCGTCATTGCTACTGATGCACAAGCATTGTTTTATTATTATTAACCCTCAGCGCGCATGCGCGAGAGGGTTACAGTAGTCATCCTGTCTGTGTGTCATTCATTCATTCAACAACGGATCTCGAAGACGACGGCCTTCCAGGCTCTGAAACGATGTAGAGATAGAGAAATTTGCAAAGTAAGTCCCTTTAATGTGCTAGAATTTTTTGTTTCGACTTAGTTTTCAAGAAAAAGCTAGTCGCATTTAGCCGTTCGTACGATCGTTGTGCTAGTGCGTTACCAGTAACTCCCCTTTACCGCACGTTATAATCACGTGAGGTGAAAATTGCAGCTAGAGAGCAGCCTGCGGGCTTGTACTGCTGTTGCAACCGCGGAGCTGATCTGTTTTAACCTAGAGGTGTTCCCTTCGCTCCGTTGTTTGCTTCTTTCTTTGTATCGTCGTAAGTAGCAACTGTCTGTGTGTAAATGCTAAAGGCTATAAACGATTTTTAACAGACGTTCGCTTCTACTGCTGATCTCTGCAACAGAGAGGGGTTTTAATTGATTGAGGTTATCTGGTGAACATACGCTGAGGGTTCACACCTCCTGGTGCTTCATTATTATAGTACGGCACATAAGTTGCCCATTCAAAAATGTATGGGAAAAATCGCTGTTCAATTGAAATCTCATGGGGAAAGTGAAATAGCGCGTAACTAATTGAAATACCTCGGTAACTAGGTGGAAACTAAGTGAAATACCACGGTAGCTATGTGAAATAGTACAGGTAAGTGTGCACGTGTGCAGCGTTAATCTTGGAAACATACAGTTCGAGTAGTTTCTAGTTGGAGACCATGTCATTCTTTACCACAGAAGTTCTACCCATATTAAACGGAATGTTTTTCAACAGATTGGGAGGAGCCATACATTATAAACGAAGTTCCAGCGGAAGCTAATCCTGAAATACGGATATAGTGAGTGAACGATACAGTGCAGCTACAATTGCAAATGACTTTTTAAAATGCTGGCTTACTATTAGCGAGTGATAGCACAGGTAACCTGTGCTATTAGGGATCAATAGCACGGTTACCTGTGCTATTACTCATACTTATTATTATTATTATTATTATTATTATTATTATTATTACAATTTTTGTAATATTATTAATTGTGGTGTGTGTAATTCAGTGTATAGTATTTCCAGTGAAATCAGTATAACTAAACCAAACAACACAGCCAGGAAGACATCCAGAGGTAGAGGTAGACATGGAGGAGATAGAAATAGAGTTCAGGTAAGTGGAATGAGCGAGATGCAGGGGATCATGAAGAGAAAGATGAGAAGCGTGTGTGTATGAACATTGTCTATTCAATCTCTTAATTAACGTCAAATGAGTCACTGACTACTATGGCACACATAGAAGAAGGTAGAGGATATACATATTTTGTACTCGTCCTTAAAAGCTTACTGCTAAACATATTCTATATAAGTAAATAAGAGCTGCCATGCTATGTTATTGTTTGTTGTAGAATGTTCTATCCCAGTCAGCGTCCATTGCAAGCTACAGCTATGACACAGAGTCCAGTGAGTGGTGCCAGGCAGTCATGAAGGTGAGGTAACAATGGCCGAGTGATATATATATATTTATAGACAATATTCTCTCCCCTCCTATATAATACCCCTCAATGAATGAATGAATTTTATAATAAGTAATGTGCTGGGTATCCAGTACTGACCAGTATTAATCATATTATTAGTGGCTGAAGCAATTGTGAATTACATAAAAGTTGGTGGTTGAAGTTTTATTTGTTTATTTAATTTTGTGTGTGTGTGTTTAGTTTGACTCGCTGGATGTGAAGATTATGCTGCCTACCCTCATTACCAGATTATCAGCAAAGGTATGCATTAAACATTGAGTGTGTATGTGTGTGTGGGTAAAATATAATTCCTTTAACCGATTAATGCCGAAGGACGCGAAAACGCGTCAATTAAGAAAAATCGATAACCGCGGAGGACGCGAAAATGCGTCAAAAATGCGTCTTCGCGTCCATTTCGCCCTACAGCTTTGTGGAGTCAAGGACGCCACCAATCACAATTGCAGACGATTCTATATTGTTGTAAGTATATTTTAGGCTTATAAAATACATAGACTGCCATAAGAAAATGTTGAGTAAATTTTGTCACAACAATAAGACTTCTTTCTGATAAAGTATAAATTGAAAATATATTTCATAAAATAATAAAGGTAACAGAATAATTTTTTAGAAACCAATATTACTTTAGCTATAACTGCTCATGATAAAATAAGTAGAAAGCTATCTTGGCAAGTGGAACACTGGCACTTCAGCATCCTAGTGATGAAGACGTTATTCTTGACCTGGCACAGCATGGCAGTGACAAGGATGGCAGTGACCAGGATGGCAGTAACTCTGATGGTAGTGACGAGGAGTTTGATGACAGCAAGAATGACTTCAGTACTGATGGGTGTAGTGACTGCAGTAGTTGCTAGATGGTCAAGGACTCTGACGAGAGAACGGAATTGATGATTCTGAAAGGTAGCGATTTCTACAGGAATTTAACCACATTCTTTATAACAATAAGTAAAAATAAATATTGTTATACAACAGGTGAGACTGCAGGGAGCCCTCTGACATATACTTCTATTATGCTATGACCAGTTGCACTTGATAGTAAGATCACTAACTATTCTGTCAACAATGCAGCCTACCAGCACATCAAAAGTAAAGACACCTTGGAGTACCAAACTGAATACACTAAAATATTCTATCATTTATTTGTGAAGCACCTGTTTTCATGCACAAAAGCCATAAAAAGCTTCTCTGTTCACAAAATTTATAACAGATTGCTCAGTTCAAAATAAAACACACCCTAAATAAATATCAACAAATTCTTCCTGAATGTAAGACAGATGCGTGCAAAAACACTTTCTCTTACCTCTATGATCAAGTAGCAAACTGCTACAGCCATGAAACCATACTTCCAACCTTACTAGTGTGCTTACTAAGAGCCTCAGTGTGATGCCATAAAGGTTTTTGCCAAACGGTGCGAGTACTTTGTTATTTTTCAGTCGGGAACAGCTCCTTAGCGTCGAATTTATGCTTTCCCAATAGCCTAGAGCGTACTCTATCGTTCGATAATACTGTCCCCGAGGCAATCTTCAAACGTTCGTCTTCTTTCTCTTGCTTAGTGTCACCCTCCCACAAAGCAATCAATCCTCTGTGTCTCGCGTGCGCCCGTGACCGCATTACGTAAGGCGCAATTAAAATTTTTATTCGCGCGTAATCGGTTAAGAAGTTATTCGGATAATTTGATGTAGAAGTTTCTTTTAATAAAAACATGCAAATTTTAAACCGTTACTGTTTGCAATGATTAGTAGCTTATTGCCTGTACCATACTAAGAAATAGTCACCACCTATGTGATTATAGGTGTCATCCACAGGAGTTGCTAACATGTCAAATACTTAAGTGTGTGTATGTTGTACAGTGTGTGATACATGAGACTCCTCGCATCAACAAGGGGTACTTGGTCCAAGAAGAAGGAGGCAAACCTGGCAATGCCGAGGAGGTGTGGCATGTTAAGACGGATGGAGTCAACTTGCAGGAGCTATGGAACCACGAGGACGTGCTGGATTTGACGCGAGCATACACTAATGATATTCACGCCATGGTGGATGTGTATGGCATTGAAGCAGCTTATCAGGCTATCATCAAGGTAAAGGGTGGTCAGGAGAACGGGTCTGGTATTGCTTGGAATTGATTACAATCCTATGTTTTGTATCGTAATTGTTTGTTTGTTGAACCAGTTACTTTTACGTTTTGTTAGTTTTATGTGTTTGCATGTGTATGTTTTGTTGTTTTTGTAAGAGGGTAGTGTTTATGTTGTTGTAGTTTGTGAAGTAGCGTAAGCCGCCGATTATCGACCGGTACGTAATATCGACGATTCCCGGTTTTATTATCGACTGGCATAGTTTACGGAAATATACGGTTATACACATAGTGTGACCCGGAGCTGTGTGGTGGTGGCTGTCATTTTTTAGTGGAGTGTTGGTCGTTTCTCTTTCTTTGGTGTTTTCCAAGTAAGAAAAGAATTGTGTAGTTGCGTTTATAACCCCATTGATTAATATTTTTAGCTGGTATTGTTGTTGTAGGCAATGGCTCGCTACGGAAAGAAAAGAACAAAAAGAACTCCACCGCGTCTGCCTCAGGGAGCCTCTGGTGTGTCAAAGAAGCGTCCCTACGCCAAGCGCAAGCAGTGGACGAACACGCAAATGGAAGCTGCCATGAATTCTGTGTTGAATTCTACTGCTGAGTCAATAAACTCTGCTGCCAGGGAACATGGAGTTCCTATTACTACCTTGAAGAATAGACTATCAGGTAGAGTAGTCCACGGAATAAATTCAGGTCCAGTACCTTACTTGAATAAACCAGAAGAAGATGCACTTGTTAAATATCTCTCAGATGCCAACAAGGTGGGCTATGGTAAAACTCGTCGTCAAGTTAAAGTCATTGCAGAAAGAGTGGCACTAGATAAAGGAGTTCTTCGTAGTGCTCGCATTAGTGACGGCTGGTGGCGCAGGTTTTTGCAACGACACCCTCAACTGTCTCTTCGTACTGGAGATGCTACAGGATATACACGAATGAGTGCCATGAATGAGGAAAATATCAAGGCTTACTTTGATTTACTAAACAGTGTGTTAAATGATAACAATTTAAAGGTGCATCCTGAGCAAATTTACAACATGGATGAGACTGGTCTTCCGTTGAATCCTCGTCCTCCGAAAGTTGTTGCACTTCGTGGGCAGAAGAAGGTGCGTTACCAATGTTCTGCTTCAAAAGCCCAGATTACAGTCCTTGGATGCTGTAGTGGGACTGGCCAGGTAATTCCACCCTTTGTGATTTTTGATGCCAAGAATTTGAATCATCTTTGGACTCGTGGCGAAGTGAGTGGTACCCGTTATGGATTGAGTGACAGTGGGTGGACTAATAGGGAATTATTCCTAGGCTGGTTAGAAGAGCATTTTCTCGCCCATGCTGTGCCTTCTCGTCCTTTATTGCTTCTTATAGATGGGCATAGTTCACATTATGATCCTGACTCTATTCGGTTAGCCCGCGATCATTCTGTTATTATCTTCTGCCTCCCACCGCATACTACTCATGAGGCTCAGCCATTGGATGTTAGTTTTTTTGGTGCTCTGAAGAAAAGCTGGAGCAGTGTCTGCCATGATTTTATTCAAGCATCACAGGGGAAAGCCATCACTAGATTTAATTTTTCTCAACTTTTTTCGAAGGCTTGGCTCAAGACTTGTTTGCCTGAAATCATTTGCAATGGCTTTGAAAGAGCAGGAATAATTCCATTCAACCCAGAGGTTCTTTTGAAGCGTTGTCCAGGAAATGAAGGGGCAGTGGAGATACGACGCAAGACTATAAATTATCAGGATGACAGTGAATCAATTGACATTGACAAGAGTGAGAGTAGTTCTCCTTGTGTTGAGAACAGTAACAGTGAACCCCCTTCATTTTCTCCTGAAAAAGAAGATCTGTACCAGCACCGATTTGAGGAAGGCTATGATCTCTATGATGATGAGTACTCTTTGTGGCTTCGTGTGAATCATCCTGAAGCCTTGGTGGATGAATCAAGCATCACAGAATTCTTTCCTGACACTCCAGTGCTTACGCCACTTGATAATCACATTTCTGATAATGTCGTCTCCTTGAGTTCAAGTGGATGTCCGCCAAGCAATGGCAGCTTGGGATCAGCTCTGTCTACTCCTAGCAGTATTGGCAACAGTGGTCAAGCTCCGGAATCTCTCTCTGGTGACAAGTCATTTCAGAATACAGATTATTGTACTGCTGGAATAAGTCCTCATGATGATTCAGGTCCTGTGATAGTCTCTCATACTCTTCGTTGTGAGAGGTCAGACAGAAGTACAGGCTCAGATACACGTGTGACTCCTAATAGGTCCACAAGTCAATCTCCTACCTTGAAGCGTTCACCTTTAGCTTCGATTACAAACTTGCTCCCAGGCAATACCCCCAAATCTTCTAGAACAATTGTAAGCAGGCATTTGGATTCAATTGCACCCGTGAAAATCGCTAATACTGGTAAAGCTAAGGTCTTAACTAGTGTGGAGTGCTTAAAGATGCTAGACGAGAAGAAGCAGAAGAAGGAACAGGCAGTTATGGAGAAGGAAGAGCGAAAGAGGGAGCGTGAGAGAAAGAAGTTTGAGAGAGAAGAGATAGCAAAGAAGAAAAAGGAAGAGAAGCTGGAGAAGAAAAGGATGAGAGAAGAGGCTGCATTGAAGAAAGCAGCCAAGTCTGGTGGTAAGAAGTGCAACACCAGAAATACTGCAATTAACTTATCTAGACCACCATCTGAGGAATCAGTGGACGCTCAACTTGCACTCTCGAGTACTCCTTCTACTTCGACACCCACCACATCACTCAGAGGTGGACAAGATTCTCTTAACGGTTTCTGGGAGTGTACTTTTTGCTATGACGAATTCTGCCAGGATGGGAAGGAGTGGCTGCAGTGTGCTTGTGATCGGTGGGTGCATGAACAATGCTTGGAAGAAATTATTTTGGATGATCAAGGTCAAGAGCGATTTTGCCCATATTGTTTAAATAAATCTCAACTATAGTCTTCTCATTTTTTTTGTATACAAACCATCCACATTCCATTTGTGATCATACTTTTCTCATAATATGGTGTAATGGTACCTCTAAATAGAATTTATGTGCATGTTTAGTACTAAGCCGAGGTCAATCGTGATTTTGACCACACTATATAAAAAAAATCCCTACCATAATTTTCCCCAATTTTTTCATATATGGTGTAATAAGTACCTCTAAAATGCAATTATAGTCATAGTTAGTTCTAAATCGGTACCTATCCTTTGTTATTTTTAAAAACTAGGTAAATGGTCGATAATAGAGCAATACAAATTCTACGTGAAATCATAATAGGTATCGGTCGTCGATAACAGAGTTTGAGGTCGTCAGTTACAAAAGTTCATATCTCATGAAATATCCATTTAAGCAACGAGTTCGACCACTGAAATGAAAATTGAAGCTCCGGAGCTTGTGTTGGTGGAAACTCCGTCTCCGGGCGACCTGCAGGTGAGAAGATATGTGGTGTGTAAAAGTTCTGGTCGATAATCAGCGGCCTACGCTAGAGGGTACAATATAGAGTTGTTTTAGTTAACTAAATACTAAAACCTAAACCCATTATTTTTGGGTATTTTACTTTCGGATTTGGGTATTTACTTAGTAAGAAAAACTAAAACACCTGAATATTTATAAATATTTAGGTAATTAGGTCCACTAATTTAGTTTTTCTTACCGAAAGTAAAATACCCAAAAATAATGGGTTTAGGTTTTAAGGCGCAGCAAATTTGATTGCAACTGAAACTATCAGTGAGTGGATGATATGAGCAATTTTTATTGTAACCAATTCACCTTGAATAATGCAATTAATAAGTTAAGATATCAATTGCCTTTAAGAAAACATTTTCTAAACTAATAGCAAATTTTCTTGTTGTAACAGCCAATATTGTTAATTAGAACTTAATGTTTCGACTTATTACCAAAGTCCTCTTCAGGGGTCATCAAGAAAACTTGCTATTATTATAACTATTTCAACCGTGAATGACTGAATCATGTTCTAAACTATATAAAAAAAATATTTATGTACCCAAGATTTCATATAAATATGCCATTTTCCAAGTTGTTTGGGACAAAGTACATGAACTACTTTATTATTTGGAATATCAATTATTAATGGCTAAATTCCCTCTTACATAAACATTACTTATGTCCATCATTGCAGGAGATATCTGGAGTTTTCAAGGTGTACGGCATCCACGTGGATCATCGTCACTTGTCTCTCATTGCGGACTACATGACCTTTGAGGGATCCTACAAGCCATTCAACCGCATCGGCATGGAAACGAACAGCTCCCCCTTCCAGAAGATGAGTTTTGAGACGACCCTTCATTTCCTCCAGAATGCGACTCTGAGTGGAGAGTGTGACAACATCCTGTCTCCGTCAGCTTGCCTGGTGGCAGGAAGGGTCGTACGAGGTGGCACTGGCAGTTTCGAACTCATGCAGAAGTTGTGCTGACTGGGAAGTTTAATCATTAGCTATTAACTTTGGTCTTCTTGGTGTGTGATATTTATTGATTTCTGGCAATTCTGATAAAAAGCACAAGTTATAAATAATTAATACTTTGTACAAATTAAGTATTTCATGAAGGAGTTGTCAAACATGAGAAGTGCAGCGTTATTTATCCGAAAGCCATCCACTTTACAATGATGACTGAGGGGTACTATAAAAGTAAGATAAACTACATGCAATTTTTATGTTTCTTGCCTTACCAGTCTGAGATATTCTGTGTTACAGTGCACCACAGCATAAAGCTGGTTTTTTAGTACATGAAATGAATTCCTTATAACTTTTGCCAAAAACCCACAATGCCTATCAAATTAAAAACCCATAACAAGTTACTTTGGAAGAACATATACCCAAGGTTTCATCACCATGGCAACTGAGGAGACCCGCCTACCTTAGTTATCCATTATAATCATGTTTAGCATTCAACTGATACATAGTAACAGCTATCTCTATAAAAATTTTGACTATCCATAGCCACTGTGGTACTCTATACTTCTATAGAGAGAATTTTGATACATAAGCTGTTACATATGTATATAATAAAGTTTCTTACTAATCCAACATGATCCAGCAAAAAGGATTCATCTCATATAACTTAAAACATTTTGTGACAAAAATGGTTGAAATGAAAGATAAGTAGATGTTCAATAAACCTATAGAAAAAAATTAACAATGTGTACACTACAATGTCAGTTATTTACACCAACACGTCGGTGGGATTTATACTCTTTACTTAAATTTTTCACAATTTTTTCCATCTCACTTCCCGGCTTATTTCCTCCAAGGTAGGCAAACATATAGTTCCTAGATCTTTGTATGTAATGTTTTATTGTTTCAGCTGAGATCAAATCGAGAGAATGAGGCACATTCTCACGAAGCGATACCAAGGTATAGTCACAGAGAGAACGTGTGATACGTTATGGTGGGCACTAATTAGAAAGCGCATTACATAATGAGATTTTGACCAATCGGTGTAGCTTTTCTGCATAGCAACAGTGCACATGACTATAAAGCTAAATAAATGGGCTCTATTTATAGGTAGAAGAAAAATTTTGATATTTTGTCTTTTGTTGCTATGGCTTATTTCAAGCGGTTCTCGAGTTATGATGAGTTGAATAAAACCAGCTTTATGCTGTGGTGCACTGTAGATGTAGTCTGTCTCTTTAACAAGCTTCTTCTTTTTTTAATACAGAATTTAAAAAATAGTTTGGTCGCTTCTGGAAATTGAACCCAGAAGGACCGCTTGCTTAATACACAAGTGGTCTGCCATTGAACTAGAACAACTGGCCAGCAAACAAACATTCCAATTCTGTATTTGTTAAGGGGTACTGCTATGCTACAGTCTCGCTCTCAACAGACCAACGGAACTTTTTTTTCTTCAAATATTCTTATTTATCTGTGGAATTTTTTTTTATTCCACTAATTTATCTACTTTTTCACTATCTGTGTTGTCTTCAATGAGCAAAAAACTTTGTGATTTTACTGCATATATCCATGCCATGCCATTTTGACCTAAATGACCAACTTCAACAAATAAAGATGGTCCTCTAATTACTGATATTTTACAATACCACATGAAATTCTCTATTGTGCTATTAGACATGACAGTAAAGTTATTGTAACTTAATTTTACAGCTATGTCATGTCTGACTTATTGACACAAGTAAAATTCAAGTGAATGAATTAGTGAAAGATTTTCAGTGGTTCAGTGTTTCACCAAATAGACACAATCACATCACGGGATTTATATAATTTATACAACACAAACAACCACTAATATGGTCAATGACATGATTGTTGTGTTTGTTACACCTCTTCTTTCCTTAATAATAAATCAAACTCAATGCAATGAGAGTGGGAGTCTGGTTGATGGATATGTTTACGCATTATAGGTGCATCATAGTCTGAGTTCTCTCTGGTTGATCCCTGTGTTAGTCGATGTAAACTCTGTATCAGAGCTGGTCTCTGCCAATTGCTTTTTATGATACTGTTACAATGGTAGGTGTTCTGCAGTGACGGATTGATTGTGACAGAGAGTGCTTGATGGGCTTCCACTTGTCTCCAGTCCTCCTCACTGCATTTTCCCATTTTCTCTTCATGCTAGGTCTTTAGGTAATAAGAACAGGCTTGCACCATCCTTGTAGGTGCTACTATACAGCCTACAGTCACACATCTGCAAACCATATTGACCTACACCAGCCCCTAAACCAACACTAGCCTCTAAACCAAGGTGGTGCAGATTACTCCATGCAAGGTTGCTCTGATAGTAGTCTATTCAACACTGGATTTGTTCCATGACCTACGTAACTATTAAGCCATGCCCATGACTTCCTGTTTTCTTAAAGTGGCTATAACTCCAACACAGGTGGGCCACAAGTTTTGGAATTTGGTTTGATGCTCAAGCTTATCAAGATCTTTCAGAAAAAGTATCACTCAAATGTATAGCTTACCCTTTAACTGCAATTGTTTGTTTTTTATTGCAATTTTACTATGTCTCTCAAAAAGGCTAATTTGAGTGGTGATCTGTTGTTTTAAGTTACACTGTGGTACTTGAGTGTGTGTGTAGAATAGTCAAATACAGAATGAATCAAATGTACAAAATCAATAGATTAAATATAGAGTGATGTAGGAGGTGAAATATAACCAGACTGTACTAATCCATAGTGTGTTTGTGTATGCGTGTGACACACATAAGTTCTGCCATGAAATAATCTATTGACAACAATTTTCACTAGCACTAGTGTTTGACCTTAGCCCTTCAAAGAACTGTAATAGCAGGCATAGCTCTTTATACTGTCCGATAGAATACTAAAATGTTCATTTCTCTAATTTCTGTTACTGTTCCAGGTCTTTCATTATTTTGCAGCAACCCTACTCTTCAGAATAAATATCAAGTGAATAGTTATATCCATAAGAAACACTTAGTGTTGCAAGCCAGACCCTTTCGGTTAGGTAGGGTCTGGCTTGTGAGACTAGGAAAGACTGTGCGGTATAGTCAACATAGTTGTAAAGTACCATGCAATATAGCTTTGTATCTTCCCTAAGCATTTTAGTGCTATTGCAAAGCCTTTGTACGCAGGGGGTAGAAAAGGGGGAGGGGGGGGGGGGGGGGAGGCTCAGCTCTCTACTTTTTTTTTTGATAGTATAGTATGAGTATAGCTATTTGCTTTGAATAAACTTGTTCCATAAAATAGGTTTTGAAGTTCATCTAGGAATCTCCACAAGGGTTGGATAAAAAAAATTGGGCATGAAAAGCAACTAAATAATTGTGGTGATCTCAGCCTCACCTGTCATAGTTACATGAAAATAGCTTTCCCCAAATGACCAAAATTACTTTTTTTTTATTATGTTTAAGTAAATGAGACAAAATGTAGCTGTCAAAATGTATCTTAGACACTTTTAGATTAGCTCCTCCCCATGCAAGTCATGATAATCAATTCAGCTCTAAGATTACGATCAAATATTTACATCAGCAAAACATGCTTATACTCATGATATCTGTAGTAAAGTATTATATAAATATCTGCGGTTCTATTTGTTAGCAATAAGAAAGATAAGAGAGATATGAATATGTGGAATAAGTTGCCTCAGTTACTATGTCACTTAGTCGGAGTTAAGTGTGCTGTCACATAGCAACACCTGGTGACGCCTTTAGTAGCACACTCCAGCTGAATAGTTGTGCATTATCTACCACAAAGTCATGCCCTGCTTTGCAACAAATTAGTGACCGTGAAATGCAGCTGTCTTGAGCTTGTGGTGGAATAAGCTAAATAAAATTTCACTGCTATGATGCAGACTAATTTAGCCTAAATTTTGATTGAAATATGTAAGTCACTGCATTAATACTAGGGGTGTTGGGAGCCCCACTCTAGATCATGAGTTACCAACCCTAGTACTAACTACTTCAGTGAAGATATCTAGCATAAACCACTTATTACACTCCTTCAGAAAATGATGTGACACGATATTTCATTCTCAGGCTTTTTTTTTTTTGTTGACTCACCTATAGCTCATGAAAATAATTAACCTGCTCTTGAAATATTTTGCCATATCACGGACTCCTCCAATAAGTACTATAATTGAAGGCATGAGTGTATGATGCCCTTAACCTCTGAAGGGAGAGTAAGGGTGAGGTTGTTTGCTCAAAATGTTTCAGGTGATGTTAGGAATGAAATTTCAGGAGAGGGGGAGGCGATATAACAGTGACATTAAGTGTTGGTGTTCACATAAGAGCTGTTTTAATAAGGAAGCAGAAATGGCATGGGCGATAGAATCTTAGGCATTTTAGTGTGCCATCAGGGGTTCCAAATGCCAACTTACTTTGGTTTGGTTAATATGCTTGTACTAATGGTTAACTGACTTTTATAAAACTAAGGAGTAGTTCTATAGTTTAATTTAATTTTATCCAAATAGGAAATGCAATGTACTGATGGGATGAAACCAATAGTTAATTATGACAACATATATTTCAGAATTTTTCTACAGAAACTAACATAATAAAAATTAACTAAGTGGTATTAAAATAGTGTATATGGTCTGATAAAAATTTAATGAAATAGCTGCATTGTGTCAAACTTTAGAATGCATTTAGCAATTAGCTAGTGTTGTCAATTCTAAATCAAAAATAGCCTCTCAGCTAATAATATACCTATAATATTGGAAAATTTATTTGAAAATTACTAAATTTTAGTTACAAGTATAGCTACACTGTAGCTAACTAGCTAAAATTGGAAAAAATTCTAGCGTAAAGTAGCTATTTTAAAATATAATTATAATTAAAGCTAATCTTCTTTCTAAAAGTACATGAAACTTCACTGTCAAACTATCTAGCTATTACTTCTTTAGCCAGACGATAACTAACTCAGACACATGAAGCTAAACCCAAAAATTATTAAAATCACGGATAGGCTATAATGCATAGTAATGCATAGTTAACAGTACCATATTTATGGGCGGAATCAGCATTTCACCGCCATTTGTTTGAGCTAAAGTCGTAGTAGTCAGCTCTGAGCAGAAAACTTGCTGACACTAGTGTTAAGTTGATGTTTTAGATAAATAATTATTAGCAGACAGCAAAAATTTATAGCTGAAATGTTGATCGGCAATTGAAGAATCTGCCTGCAGGTTTCACAACACCCCACTTTTATATTAGAGTGACCAGAGCCTTCCATTGAAACTAGCTATATTGTATATTTAGTGAGCATGTAACTTATATAATTTATGTTAATTTTTTTTTTTGCTTAGCCTCACAATTTATCTGCCTCTATTGCGGATATGCATTGGTGTATGATGGTGTTCATGGCTACATGGTGTAACCACAACCACTACCACACCCATATTTGGGTACACTTCATTAGAGTTGTTGATCTTTATAAAAATGGCTACCAGTCAAGGCTATAAGTGTGAGTTTATAGAGTTTGTTCCTGAAGACTTCTACTGTAAGAAGTGTACTCTGGTAGCTAGGAGACTGATCTTTACCAGTTGCTGTGAAGAAACCTTCTGCTACACTTGCATAGTGGACTCTAAGAACCAAGACAAGCCTTGCCCAGTTTGTGGTGAAGAAGAGTTTTCCATGGTGGAGTTTAAGAAATATCAGAACAAAGTAAAGCAGCTCCAAGTCTACTGCAACATGAAAGAGAGGGGGTGTGTCTGGTTTGGAATACTGGACGACCTAGACTCTCACTTGGACCCTAACCTGGACAATTGCCAGTATGTGGACACCAAGTGTCCCCTCAACTGCCCTCAAGTCATCCCCAAGAACAAGGTGGAGCAGCACGTGGTTCAAGAGTGTGCCAAAAGACCTCATATCTGCCAGCACTGTGGCTTCAAAGCTACCTACGAGGAGGTAGTAGACACACACTTGCCAGAGTGCAAGTATGTAGCCTTGCAGTGTCCCAATATGTGTGGGGTGAGTTGTGAGCGAGAAGTGATGGAAGACCACATGAAGATATGTCGTCTGGAAGAGGTGGAGTGCGAGTTCAAGGGAGTAGGATGTGAGGATCGATTCATTAGAGAAGACCAGGAGGAACATGTAAAGCAGAACATATACAAGCATCTCACCTTGACTGCTTCTCTAACGGTTAACAAACATAGCGAGCTGTGTCGGAAATTAGTTCAGCTGGACAAGACACACGATGAAGAGAAACAGAAACTGAGGGAGATGATAAAGAAACAAAACATTCAGATAGTTGAACTGAAGAAGAAACTAAAAGAACAAGAGCACAACTTTTTTGAGCAGAAGAACAAACTGAGGGTGCAAGAGCTTAAGATAGGAGAACATGAGAATAAGCTAAGAGCACACGAGACTAAGTTACAACAACAGGATAAGAAGCTGGAAGCGCAACGGAAGAAGATAGCGGAACAAGAAAATAAGCTCGGAGAACAAGGAAAGAAACTGGAGGAGCAAGAGAGCAAGCTTGTTGATCAAGAGATAAAGTTAAGGGAACAAAATACAAGCCTTGGGAAAGTGGGGACGACAGTAACTGAAATGAAAGAATTTCAAGTGAATACAGTAGAAATTCATAGTGTCAGGCTAAGTTTACTGGAGCAAACACTGCAGGAAACTATGGACACAATTTCTCATTACAATAAAGTTCTCAGCCTAAATACTAGAATAGTGGTGAAGAATTTCAGCATGGAAAAAGCAAAAGACAAGTCTAGTGACTGGAAGAGTCAGGTTATGTACACACATGTGTTTGGCTACAAGTTTTGTATCGGTGTTGATGCCAATGGATATAAAACTGGCCGTAACAAGTCGATTTACGTAGATTTTTGGCCAATGTCTGGAGAATTTGATGATAATTTACAATGGCCTGCAAGTGCACAGTTCACTATAGAACTTATCAACCATCGAGGAGGAGATAATGTGAAGTGTACCAGAAGCATCACATGGGAAAGGAATAAAGCTTACTACACTGGTTTCACAAGAATTCCCAATGGGTTCATTGAACACTCTAAACTAGGCCCATTCTTGAACAATGATACATTGTCTTTTTATATCAAAGCCATTTAAGTGTTTATATTTTTTAGTGTGATTAGTGTGGTTTATAAGAACATGAAATGTATAAGTTTCCCCTTCATACCAACACACGCATTCTCTTCTCACTCACACATGTATACTCTCCAACTCTTGCTTTAATTCCATAGAGATTTTATTTTCTACTAGTAAGTACCCCGCCACATAGTAGCTCTTGACGTATTGCAAAGTAAGAATGCAGTAGCACAAATTATCTTGCTCAGTTATCGTTCTCTACCATCGGTTAAGGCTAAATAGGTTTCCTTCTCCTGCTCTCTATTTTCTGAACTATCTAAGCTTTTCATATAACCCACCTCTCCTTTCTTCAGCTCTTCTTGAGTCCATGGAGTCCCCTTTTCCTTTGTCTACCTCTCCTATTTCTGTCCTACTTTGAGAAACTTTGTATTCTATTTCGTACTTTCGCCTTCCTTTTGGAAACTAACCCCCGCCTTTACTCGTCAATTCATCGCTCGGTTCTAACATTAATGACGATGCCTTACCAAATCATACATAGCTCGTGAATTATTCATGACTACACACACCGTTGGTTGTCTTCGTTACTGACACACAAGTGTATTATTTATAGATGTATGCTAACAACTTTTATTTTATAATGTAATATTTCGGATGCATCGGCTCTAGAAGAGCCATCTTCTGTAGATTATAAGCGTAGGAACCGTAGCGGCCATAGCAGCCATGGCCGCTACACTTTTTTCAGAAACGATTTAAATCTGTTTGATCATTTTTGTGCTTTATTTATTTATTTATTTTTTTTTTTTTTTTTGCAGCCGGTAACTAAAATGTCGGGGACAAAATAAGTTCTCAATCAAGCCTTGTATCGGATAGCAGATTACTCTAATTTCCAAAGAGAACTTGCAAAGATATAAATAGTAAGAAGTTTTCAATCCTTGGGGTAGGTGGCCTGTAGTCTCGCGAAACAACTTCACTAGTTTAATGAAGTTAGCAACGTTTTCACCCTCCCAGACGTGATGTTGACGTCACACAGTATACCGCAAGCTTGCTGAAATGTGATAATTGAGCACCCTTTTTGGGGTGCTGCTGAGACCCTTTCCTTCTACGCGAGACTAGGTGGCCTGTAGCAACCATCATTGTGATTGGTAAAGGGTCTTGCTACGCCAGACTACGATGATAGGTAATCTGCATCTTGTTAGAGCCAGTAAGAAAGGGAATCTTCAATGAGTAATGTTAATTCTGTTTTCTTTCCTAAACGGTTTTTAACTGGAAAGATGGAATAGTCAAATTTGATATCCATGACTCTAGTGTGAGGAATCAGTTTGGACATTGTATAAAGACTTTACCTTCTACTACATTCACTGTAACAAAGTGTTTATCTAAACAGGTTAAGATAAAAGTCAGTGTTTTTTTTAAGATTCTGTCAAACTTAAAAATTCTTATTTGACAAGGTATCTTTAGCTTAATCAGCATGATTGATTAGTATATATGATGCTTTCATAAATTTTACATCGATTTATTAATATATCAATTTTTGGATTTAAGCACCATCCAATATTGTAGGCATGTCAAATGTGACAGTTTGATTGGCCCCTACACTTTAGAATTGCTTCCTACACCCATGACAATTGCTGATTTGAAAAGAGAATGGGAGTTGAATGATAATAAATATTTTGCAAAGATTTTAAACATTCTTCTTATTTACTTGTGTGTTGGAGCGAATTTGGCAGCAAAAGAAGGGAATCACTTTGTTGATAATGTGTCTCTCGCACCTTCAGAGTTCTGTTGCAGGTAGGAATGTGATACATCTTACCACCAATGCTATTTACTGAGACATTTTCGATGGCACAATTAATATGAGGATTAATTCGTATGTAGCTCACTGTATAAAACGATGATGTGGCTCGCTCAGTAGAAATGTCCACTATGTTACAGGGAGACAGGAGAATAGTGACTCAACTGCCCACAGTTACCCTGCTGAACCCACAGCAGAACAATCCCACACTAATAACCCAATGTTTTCAGGCTACTAAGAGACAAATAGTGTATTAGAAAACTGACAAAAAGTAGTAACAGTTGTAGTAGTAGTACAAGTATAAGAACCTGAGAAGATGCTCCACTCTACCCTTTTATAGGCAGAGCAGAGCAGGGCCCCTACGAGACAAAAACAAGCGATGTAAGTAAAGAGCAGGCTAGAGATGGAGAGTAACAGTGTAAGGGTGAATGAGGTATAATAGCTGTTAATAAGAGTGAACATAAGAGGTACTAATTAGTATTGTAAGCAGTCACACACAGCAATTCCAGCTTCTGTTCAGGCATGGCCAGAACACTCACGAGAAGCTCTATTTTTTTACTCATGTATAGAGATATACTAATTAGAATGTTTATATTAAGAATGAGGAGGAAATTATCCATGTATTCAATTAGTGGTGTTCTTGGTACAGAGAGGGTGAGCTAGCCTTGTTGGTTACACACTTTTTAAAATAATGTCATGGAAGTTGCTTGTTACTAATAGATCTTTACCCTAATCTAATAAGCTCCTAAACATAATTACAATATTATAGTTTTTTATTTATTTTACTGACAATTGGCAATCAGCTATTAACCAGTCATTTTTTATTGTGGATCTTGGTTAAAAATCTTAATACCCTTAAAAATATGAACAAGCAAAATTCCACCCTAGATATCTTCACAAGGCAGGGAAATAGGAAGGCAGGGAAATAGGAAGCCAGATCTTATTGGTGCGGCCTTCATAACCCACACCCACTAATCACACCTACTGGTTTAATCAAGAAAAGAGTTTTAGAAAAGACAATACAGTGGTTTTTCTATCAAATGAACCAAAGATTTTAAGTCTATGCTCTGCATATCTAATATATTCAAATGTCACTGTATTCACACCAAACTATTCAGTATAAACCATATTTTATTATATTACAAAGCAAATGCTTTTTATAACGATGAGTAGGTTCATTCAAATAAATAATGTTAATATAAATTATAGTTAAAGCTATTATGTAGAGTGTATATATCATATATATAATAATATAGCTACTTGGACATTAAAGCAAACAACACAACTGAATCCTTCATAATAATTGGAACTTACAAATGCCTGCCATTTGTGGCAGTCTTAGTTTTATTTTCTTCAAATATGTGTGGCTAATAACAGAATGGGAAGACTACTAGTAGTGCAAAAATGGCCATTTTGCAGACCAACAACTGTGTGGCGGGGTACTTGCTAGTACATAATATATATATATATATATAATATATATGGTTGTGTCCCTGGCTCAGGGTAGTCTCGCGGGCCAGATCCTTTACCCAATAAGAAGAGAAAGAAATAACCAGGCTCCAGGAGCTTTGCTTGCATGGCTCACAGAGCCTGCTTAGTGCTGCACAGGCATCCTGGATCTACCAGGTGGCATAACCGCTAGCAGTTGCGAGAGATTTTGCATATAGCATATATATGTGACCGTCTATGGGAAAATTGACCACTATAACAACAAGGTAAAATTGAGTAAACACGTAGTTAAGTCAATTACTTAATTTGAAAAAAAAAATTTTTTTTGACGTTTTCTTAAACCTTTATTACCAAACTTCCAAAGGTTAAAATTTTGGCTGATTTATGTAAAAGCTTCTTGGGTTAAAAAATAAAGTGTTTTATTAGTTATGGCAGTGTACTGTTCTAATGGCACCCAGCTGAATTTGTTTCTATGACAATACCTGTGAAAGCTTGAGAAATAATTGGCCCAAGGAAAAATAGCTGACAATACAGACTCTAACTTACTCAGTATGACTAGTAGTACTAAAGCTTATAAAAATCTTACCAACATTTTTCGTGAAGTCTTGAACAAGCAATAAGCCATAACTGTGCACAAAAGTTTGGCCACAAGGTTTCGTCCTTTCCTGTATTAATTTGTGGTAGCCAACTGTGTGGCTTCCTTAGCATTTACATAGTCTTGTGGAGAAGCTTCAAGCTAAAGAATGATCAGAAAGCGCCATTGACTTGTTAGAACTACAGGGTTATCGCATAAAATAGATTTTTTTTTAATTAGGTCTCAACTATCAGTTTTCTCATACTGATCACATATGTACACATATATAGCTAGGTACTATATATTTATATATATACACACACACACACATACACACACACACATCACAACCTTGTAAAACATATCATGCCAACAATCAATGTGTGGCTCCATGGGTAATCATATCATACCAATTGTGGTTTAATAGCATTGTAATTGGTATATGATAGTATTCATAGCCACACCCACACTGCCATAGCTATTTGGATACTGTTTACAGCCTTCTCAAAAATGGCTACCAGTCTAGGTTACAAGTGTAAGTTTATAGACTCTGTTTCTGAAGACTTCTACTGTAAGAAGTGTACTCTGGTAGCTAGGAGACTGATCTTTACCAGTTGCTGTGAAGAAACCTTCTGCTACACTTGCATAGTGGACTCTAAGAACCAAGACAAGCCTTGCCCAGTATGTGGTGAAGAAGAGTTTTCCATGGTGGAGTTTAAGAAATACCAGAATCGGGTAAAGCAGCTCCAAGTCTACTGCAACATGAAAGAGAGGGGGTGTGTCTGGTCTGGGACACTGGACCAGCTAGACCTTCACTTGGACCCTGACCTGGACAACTGTCAGTATGTGGACACCAAGTGTCCCCTCAACTGCCCACAAACCATCCCCAGGAACAAGGTGGAGCAGCATGTGGACCAAGAGTGTTCAAAGAGACCTCATATCTGCCAGCACTGTGGCTTCAAAGCTACCTATGAGGAAGTAGTAGACACACACTTGCCAGAGTGCAAGTATGTAGCCTTGCAGTGTCCCAATATGTGTGGGGTGAGTTGTGAGAGAGTAGTGATGGAAGACCACATGAAGATTTGTCGTCTGGAAGAGGTGGAGTGTGAGTTCAAGGGAGTAGGATGTGAGGATCGATTCATTAGAGAAGACCAGGAGGAACATGCCAGAGATAATAACCTGAAACACCTCACCTTAACTGCTACTCTAGCTATAGAGAGTAAAGAAAAGCTACAGCTGATAATACAAGAACAAATGATAGAATTGAAGAATCTGAACATGGAACAGGAAAAGAGAATATTAGATCAAGAGAAGAAGTTATCAGAACAAGAGAAGAAGCTAGGAGAACAAGAGAAGAAGATAGGAGAACAAGAGAAGAAGCTAGGAGAACAAGAGAAGAATCTTGCAGAATTGCAGGAATCTAAACTTCTGGTCTCTCACTTGCCTAAATTCTTACTTCTGAACAGGAAATTTGAGATGCAGAACTTTAGCAAAGAAAAAGCTAAGGACAAATATAATGACTGGGAGAGTCCAGTCATGTATTCACATTTATTTGGCTACAAGTTCTGCATAGGAATCGATGCTAATGGATACGGCAGTGGGCATGACAAGTCAATTCGTGTGGATATCTGGTCATTACAGGGGGAATTCGATGATAAATTAAAGTGGCCAGTAGAAGGTCAGATCACTATAGAACTGATTAATCAAAGAGGAGGAGAAAATGCAAAGGGCACTAGTACTTTTATTTGGAATATTACTCAAAAGAAATCATCATATCCTACTCAAATTGAGCGAATCCCTGACGGGTTTATTGAGCATCGTAACTTAGGTCCTTTCTTAACTAATGATACATTGTTCTTTCATATCATCGACATTAAATGATGTAAATTATTGTTCTGATATTTCTTTAATAAAAAAGAACTAACCAGTATTTTGTAGCATTATATTATTACAAATATTGATCAAATTTTTCTAATGACACATTGTTCTTTCATATCATCGACATTAAATGGTGTAAATTATTGTTCTGATATTTCTTTAATTAAATAAGAACTAACCAGTGGTAGAATTGTACACATCTTCAGTTCAAATTAAAATTACAATTTTGTTTTGATGATATTGATGTTCATGTGTATCATGAATTTAATTTAGAAAGCGGATAGTCTAAAATTTGGGAGTTTTTCTTAAAAATTGTCCATATTCACACGTGCATATGAACAAAAGGCTAAGCAGGATAATCATTGTGATTGTATGAGCATGTAGTGTAAGATACTTCTGCGTGTATGTGGGTATGTTATGATTTAGCAGTTGTTGTCTAGGTGATAATGTGTAGATGGGTGTGTCATCCTATAGGTGATATTCTGTGATGGAGAACTCGTGTGTGGTGTCTTGGAGAAATCTCAGTTCGGAGCTTCTCAGTATGGATTTGTGCATTCTTGCTATGAGGTAAGGTATCATCACATTAAAATCCATCAGTCCAATGTTTGAGAAGGGTAGGGGGACGGGGGAGAACAGAAGGGAGCCGTGCAGTGTATGACCTGCAAGAAATGGTTTCTTAGTAGAGGAGGACTGGCAGTTCATTCGTGTAAACCTCAGGAGGGTAGATCAGACTTGGAAATTCTTTGAGTTGTTGCCCATTAGGGCTTGCGTGACCGTGAAACGGCAGCAATATGACAGGACAGGACTGTGAGTATGGGCCATACAGCTGTGTGCCATAGTTAAGTTTAAAAACCTGGTCCTTTAATTAGTTTGTTTGTTCATACTTACATGTATGTATACATTTTTGCATTATTGATGTATTTATGCTATGAATCTGTGTGCTGTGAGCCATAGTTCAGTTTAACGCCTGGTCTTTTTATTAGTTAGTTTGTGCTTATACATTTATGTATTGATTTGTTAATGCTATGAATCAGTGTGTGTTGTTACGGCTTATGATACTCTTAGTCTCTCATGTCAGTCTGTCTTGTCAAGAATAAATTTCACTAAAACAATAGGCATGTCACGTGAGTTCAAAAGCAGTGAGTTATCTCATGCCACTGGATTCAGTCTGAATGCCTACACTAATGAATGAACTATCAGAATTTCAATTACAATGTACTAGAGATAATGAGGAGCGTAAAGGTTTTTGTTTGCTAAAATTGAACACTGTTCCAATATGCGTTACTTTATTTGTGTGAATACTGTATTTTACTTTTGTTATAGTTGTATGGAGGGGGTGTGGCCAATGTGCTGCTAAGTGCCTTGGGCAGGCTCTTCACTTCCTTCCTACAGCTCCGTGGTTTCACTCTGGGTGTGGAAGACATCCTGGTTCTACCAGAGCTATGTTTAAGTTATATGTTACATATAGTCAGTGTTGATGTGGTGTTCAGCCAAGTTCTGTTGGGTTAGTATAGTAATCTAAACAGGGTGTGTATTCTGAATAGTTCATGAGCTTAATAGTTTGGTAAAGCATCATCATTACATGAATTGTAAAGTGTCATCATATTCGGTAACTAAAAAGCGGATGTTATAGTTGACGAGGGAGAAGGCGGCGAGGGTTTCAAAGGAAGGCGAAAGTACGAAAGATAAAGCTAAAGGTGATTAATTGTAAGAAGCGGTTGGAATCGGCGAGGTAAGGCAGCATAAGTTTAAACTAAAAAGCTGGTGGCACAGACAATAAAGGCCGTGTCAGTTTCAAAAAAGGAAGGCAAAAAGTACGAAAAAGAAGGCAAAAGTCTTGCAAAACTTAAGTCCACTATCATGATAGTTAGGGAGTGAGAAGCAGGAGAGGTAGAAAGAGCTGAAGAAAGGAAAGATGGGGGGTAAGAAAAGCTAAATAGTTCAGAAAAAAAGAGAGCAGGAGAGGGAAACTTATGTAACCTTAACCAATGGTAGAGAATGATAACTGAGCAGGATAGTTATGCTACTGTATTTATACTTTGCAATGCATCAAGCACCACTGTGTGGCGGGGTACTTGCTAGTATTCTGTATTATCAATAATAAGAACAACTTATATTTTCAACCTATACATAGTGAAAGAGGTCTTGCAACCTTTTCATTAGGTAAAGATTAGGACTTTTATATAGGTATATCCAGAGGGATTGTCCGTTAATGTCATTATTATTCATTGTCCAGATGAGTTGCGTGTGAAGTACGAGAGTGCTCACAGGAGCAACACTAGCAATGGCATCAAGGCTATGGACTACTTCATGAAGAAGAAAACTGATCACTTCAACAACGCCATCAATACGTGAGTTGGTGGTGTTCAGGGGTTGTAAGTCCCTGAGCAGAGGTTTCAAATCGAAGGACCACCAAGGCAAGGCCCGGATGTAATGTATGAATATGATTAAGTTCATGCAGGAATTATGTTACTAAAATGTCTGAAGGTAATATCATGGCATTGTATGGTTCAGACCCAAAACAGGTGGGTGTGGCACTTTTTAAGAGTGTCAGTTGGTCTTTGGTATGTTTTTACTTGTAATGCCACTCCCAAATGGTAGCAAGACAAGAAAAGCATCAGTCAACTTTTACAAAGTTTTTCTACTGCCCTGTTGTATATTAAATTTTCAATTACACACACATAACCACTAACACTGTGGTGTGTGCAGGTGAGTGCTTCCCGCACTCTTGAGTTTTTAAATATTTCATTCTTCTATACTACTTAACTTGCATATTCATGTTCCAATTTAAGAGCGTGTGTTCCAGCTGGTCTTCACAAGCCATTTCCCTCCAATTGCCTCCAACTGATGGTCCAGTCTGGAGCTAAAGGGTCCACAGTGAGTTGCTCACCATGGCAACTACACACGTACACAGCAGCTCGGTAGTCATCAATATATTCAATTACTTTTTTAAAAGCTCTGACATTAGAGGGAAAAAAACTGTTGTAATGATGTTGAGCTGCAATTGACTTTTTTCCTTGGTTTACTTTAGCCAAGTTTTGCAATAGAAAAGTGGCTACATTTCAACCTGCATTTTGTGCATTTCACTTCAGGTCAATTGTATGCAGATCTCTTGTCTCCTGGGCAAGAGAGATGGGGAGGGTCAACGCCCTCCAATGATGTTGAGTGGACGGTTTCTACCATCCTTCCTGCCCTACGACCCTAGCCCCAGGGCGGGAGGATTTGTGGACGGAAGGTTCCTGACGGGTATTAGACCACAGGAGTATTTCTTTCATTGCATGGCTGGCAGAGAGGTGGGACCAGATTAGCGGAAGAAGAGGAGCTCTTCTTCCATTAAAATGTATTTTTTTTTTTTTAGTATAGTTGTTGTTGTTGAGGAGGAATGTTTTGGTATTGTTATTGTGTCTATTGGATTTATTATTGTCAAATTGATTGATTGATGAATTGATAGAGATTTAATTGATTCATTCATTAGTTGGTTAGTCACTGTTATTATTGGCGAGCGAGCGAAGCGTGCGAGACACTATCAGGGGTAACACAATTGAAAATCAGGGATATTTGCTTATATATGTGTGTGGATGTACGTATGTCATTTTGTACTTTGACCCTCGCGTTTTTGTGTTTGCTTCGTGGTATACCCAGGCTTCCTATATCTCCAAATAGAATCTTTCAGTTTAGCGATCCCGTATCATTCACGAAGTTTGTTCACCCCTTTGTATTAGGCTATTTCTAAATGCCACATGACTCACTTAGGTCTTAAAATTACTGCTAGACACAACACTACGCAGTAATTCTTTAGAACTTCTTGTTTTTTCAAGTCGTAAAATGTTATGGCAAAAATTTACTGTGGTATTGAAACCCTTTACCCAATGTTGTTGTTTTTAATTTCAAAAGGTGCTGGAAACTCAGATAGTCTGCATGTGATATTAGAGACTACGTGAGGTAAGAAAGTATAGTTTTGTGCTTGTTAGATAAATTATGGTACTTATACTTTTAGAAATGGACTGATAGATTCTTCTGATGTGTTTCATTTGTGCACAGGCTCGCTCGCCATTTGTGTTCAAGCACATCACTAGTTATTAGTACTAGTAGTAGTAGTAGTAATACTAAGTGGTATATTTTGCTCAATGTGTTTGTGTACCATGTGTGTGTGGTAAAGGGTCTGGTGGACACGGCTGTAAAGACCAGTTGTAGCGGTTACCTACAGCGTTGTCTCATCAAACATCTTGAAGGACTTTGTGTCAGCTACGACCTGACGGTAAGACACAGTGTCACTGACGGGGAAGTGGAATGGGTTGTCTTGTTTGCATAGTGTATGAACTTTTCCCTGTTTTTTCATTCATTCATTCATTCATTCCAATAAGCATTAGTTTTACAATATCTTTAATTATGAATTTATAGAACTAAGGAGTAGTTCTATATAGTTTAATTTAATTATATCCAAATAGGAAATGCAATGTACTGATGGGATGAAACCAATAGTTAATTATGACAACATATATTTCAGAGTTTCTACTAAAACTAACATAAGAATATATAGCTAACAAACATTAACTAAGTGGTATTAAAATAGTGTATATAGTCTGATAAAAATTAATGAAACAGCTGCATTGTGTCAAACTTTAGAATGAATTTAGCAATTAGTGTTGTCAATTCTAAATCAAAAATAGCCTCTCAGCTAATAACTATACCTATAATAATATTGGAAAAATTATTTGAAAATTACTAAATTTTAGTTACAACTATAGCTACACTGTAGCTAACTATAGCTAAAATTGAGGGGAAAATTCTAGCGTAAAGTAGCTATTGTAAAATATAATTATAATTAAAACTAATCTTCTTTCTAAAATTACATGAAACTTCACTGTGAAACTGTATAGCTATTACTTCTTTAGCCAGAAGATATCTAACTCAGACACATGAAGTTAAACCCAAAAATTATCAAAATCACGGATAACTATAATGCATAGTATGCATAGTCAACAGTACCATATTTGTGGGTGGAATCAGCATTTCACCGCCATTTGTTTGAGCTAAAGTCGTAGTAGTCAGCTCTGAGCAGAAAACTTGCTGACACTAGTTATTAAGTTGATGTTTTAAATAAATTATTAGCAGACAGCAAAAATTTATAGCTGAAATGTTGATCGGCAATTGAAGAGTCTGCCTGCAGGTTTCACCACACCCCACTTTTATTTTAGAGTGATCAGAGCCTTCCATTGAAACTAGCTATATTGCATATTTAGTGTGCATGTAACTTATATAATTTGTTAATTTTTTTTGCTTAACCTCACAATTTTTCTGCCTCTATAGCGTACATGCATTGGTGTATGATGGTGTTCATGACTACATGGTGTAACCACAACCACTACCACACCCATATTTGGGTACACTTCATTAGAGTTGTTGATCTTTACAAAAATGGCTACCAGTCAAGGCTATAAGTGTTAGTTTATAGACTCTGTTCCTGAAGACTACTACTGTAAGAAGTGTACCCTGGTAGCTAGGAGACTGGTCTATACCAGTTGCTGTGAAGAAACCTTCTGCTACACTTGCATAGTGGACTCTAAGAACCAAGACAAGCCTTGCCCAGTATGTGGTGAAGAAGAGTTTTCCATGGTGGAGTTTAAGAAATATCAGAATCGAGTAAAGCAGCTCCAAGTCTACTGCAACATGAAAGAGAGGGGGTGTGTCTGGTCTGGGACACTGGACCAGCTAGACTCTCACTTGGACCCTCGCCTGGACAACTGCCAGTATGTGGACACCAAGTGTCCCCCTCAACTGCCCTCAAGTCATCCCCAAGAACAAGGTGGAGCAGCATGTGGCTCAAGAGTGTGCCAAGAGACCTCATATCTGCCAGCACTGTGGCTTCAAAGCTACCTACGAGGAGGTAGTAGACACACACTTGCCAGAGTGCAAGTATGTAGCCTTGCAGTGTCCCAATATGTGTGGGGTGAGTTGTGATCGAGAAGTGATGGAAGACCACATGAAGATATGTCGTCTGGAAGAGGTGGAGTGCGAGTTCAAGGGAGTAGGATGTGAAGATCGATTCATTAGAGAAGACCAGGAGGAACATGTAAAGCAGAACATATACAAGCATCTCACCTTGACTGCTTCTCTAACGGTTAACAAACATAGCGAGCTGTGTCGGAAATTAGTTCAGCTGGACAAGACACACGATGAAGAGAAACAGAAACTGAAGGAGATGATAAAGAAACAAAACATTCAGATAGTTGAACTGAAGAAGGAACTAAAAGAACAAGAGAATAACTTTTTTGAGCAGAAGAACAAACTGAGGGTGCAAGAGCTTAAGATAGAAGAACATGAGATTAAGCTAAGAGCACACGAGACTAAGTTACAACAACAGGATAAGAAGCTGGAAGCGCAACGGAAGAAGATAGCGGAACAAGAAAATAAGATGGGAGAACAAGGAAAGAAACTGGAGGAGCAAGAGAGCAAGCTTGTTGATCAAGAGATAAAGTTAAGGGAACGAAATACAAGCCTTGGGAAAGTGGGAACGACAGTTAGTGAAATGAAAGAATTTCAAGTGAATACAGTAGAAATTCATAGTGTCAGGCTAAGTTTACTGGAGCAATCATTGCAGGAAACTATGGACACAATTTCTCATTACAATAAAGTTCTCAGACTAAATACTAGAATAGTGGTGAAGAATTTCAGCATGGAAAAAGTCAAAGACAAGTCTAGTGACTGGAAAAGTCAGGTTATGTACACACATGTGTTTGGCTACAAGTTTTGTATCGGAGTTGATGCCAATGGATATAAAATAGGCCGTAACAAGTCGATTTACGTAGATTTTTGGCCGTTGTCTGGAAAATTTGATGATAATTTAAAATGGCCTGCAAGTGCACAGTTCACTATAGAACTTATCAACCATCGAGGAGGAGATAATGTGAAGTGTACCAGAAGCATCACATGGGAAAGGAATAAAGCTTACTACTTTGGTTTCACAAGAATTCCCAATGGGTTCATTGAACACTCTAAACTAGGCCCATTCTTGGACAATGATACATTGTCTTTTTATATCAAAGCCATTTAAGTGTTTATATTTTTAGTGTGATTAGCGTGGTTTATAAGAACATGAAATGTAAGTTTTTCCTTCATACCAACACACGCATTCTCTTCTCACTCACACATGTATACTCTCCAACTCTTGCTTTAATTCCATAGGGATTTTATATTCTACTAGCAAGTACCCCGCCACATAGTAGCGCTTGACGTATTGCAAAGTAAGAATGCAGTAGCACAAATTATCTTGCTCAGTTATCGTTCTCTACCATTGGTTAAGGTTACATAGGTTTCCCTCTCCTGCTCTCTTTTTTCTGAACTATCTAAGCTTTTCTTATAACCCACCTCTCCATTCTTCAGCTCTTCTTCTTGAGTCATGGTGTCCCCTTTTCCTTTGTCTATCTCTCCTGCTTCTGAATTTCTGTCCTACTTTGAGAAATTTTTGTCTTCTATTTCGTACTTTCGCCTTCCTTTTGGAAACTAACCTCAACCTTTACCATACTCATCGATTCATCGCTCGGGTTTTTTTGCCTTCCCTTCCATACCTTGCCAATTCCACCCGCTTTTTCGCTTTTTTACCTTATCTTTCGTACTTTTTTCGCCTTCTTTTTTGAAACCTACGCCGCCTTCCATCGCTTATTGCATGCAGTAACCAAACCAGTTCTTTCTACTGGATGTGACGATCTCTACCTAACATTAGGTGACGATGCCTTACCAAACCATTCATAGATCATGAATTATTCGTGACTACACATGCCATTGGTCGTCGTCGTTACTGACACACACAAGCGTATTACTAGTGGTGCGCTCGAATAGCGCAAATGCATGGCGAGCGAGCAGACTCTTTTTACAGAAAAATTTATTAATATATCAATTTTTGGATTAATTACATTTAAACCATTTAAGCACCACCCAATATTGTATAGGCATGGCAAATGTGACAGTTTGATTGGCCCCTACACTTTAAAATTGCTTCCTACACCCATGACAATTGCTGATTTGAAAAGAGAATGGGAGTATAACGATAATCAATATTTTGCAAAGGTTTTAAACATTACTCTTATTTACTTGTGTGTTGGAGCGAATTTGGCAGCTAAAGAAGGGAATCACATTGTTGATAATGTATCTCTCGCACCTTCAGAGTTCTGTTACAGGCAGGAATGTGGTACATCTTACCACCAATGCTATTTACTGAGACATTTCAATCGCACAATTACATTATGAGGATGTATTTAGTGTATCAATTCGTATGTAGTTCACGAGAAGCCCTATTATTTACTCATGTATAGAGATATACTAATTAGAAAGTTTATATTAAGAAAATGAGGAGGAAATTATACATGTATTCAATTAGTGGTGTTCTTGTACGCAGAGGGTGAGCTAGCCCAGTTAGGGTTACACAATTTTTTAAATAATGTCATGGAAGTTGCTTGTTACTAATAGATCTTTACCCTAATCTAATAACCTCCTAAACATAATTACAATATAGTTTATGATTTATTTTACTGACAATTGGCAATCAGCTATTAAAACCAGTCATTTTTTATTGTGGATCTCAGTGAAGAATTTAATTCCCTCAACAAGCATATACAGTCGGACCTCGTTCAACGGACCTTCCAAAAAACGGACAACCACGATACAACGGACAAACACGATACAACGGACAAACACAAAACTACGGATGGATTTCCTATTGAAAATTGTATATTAGGAGCTTCCGAGATGCAGACCTTCCGAGTTCCGGACAACGGACAGAACAGAATTCCCACTATACACCATACAAAAAGTGCTTCACTTAATGGACATTCATTGACACATATCAAAATTTACTACAGTTTAGACACTTTTAATGAATCAACAGGTTCTATCTCGGGTCCCACAGAGGCGGTAGATGAAGTGTATTTCTAACCCGCAGCGCAGCCCAGTCACTCGTAGCCAGACTTTTACCAATCGCTAAAGCGGAAAAGGAGTGGGCCTAGGGTAAGTTGTGTTTGCACAACGTACTCGGTGTACCTAATTGGCGAGCGAGCGTAACTCTGGCCTTTCTTTTTTGTAGCTAAGAGCTTGTCAACAGTGACTGGTAAATTTAAATAATCAGATTGGCTCAAATTTGGTACTACAAAAGTTACCACTGCTCAAGATAATGAGGTAAGAAAGTAATTTTGTATTTGTGTGCTAAAGTTGATTGTCTTTTGTAATTGTAGCTGAGAGCTTGTTGTCAAGTTCACGGTAATTCAGATAGTCAAAGTAACTTAAATTTGATACTACAGAAGTTACAGGAAATTGAGGTAAGTAGTAATTCCATATTTGTTGTCTAAAATCACAAATAATAACATTGGTTTATTTTTTTTATTATAGCTGAAAGCTTGTTCAACAGTTACTGGTAATTGAGATTATCAGAATGGCAGATGTTAAATACTACAAAAGTTAACAAATTGGGTAAGAGAGTGATTTTGTATTTGTTTGCTGAAATAAAAGGTCATAACTGCTATTATAATGTTTGCATGAACTAAGCTAAAACATAGTAACAATACTTAGTTTTATGTTACCTAACTATCAGGCTCGCTCGCCATTTGTGCTCAAGCACACCACTAGTTGGCGAGCGAGCGTAGCGAGCGAGACACTTACAGGGGTAACACAATCGAAAATCGGGGATGTTTATAAATTTATTTGTATGTTTGGACGTACGTATGTCATTTTGTACTTTGACCCTCGCGTTTTTGTGTTAGTTATGTGGTCGACCCCGTCCCAAATTGCACTAAACAGAATACTCTGGTTTATCGATCAGTACCCGTATCACCCTAGAAATTGAATTGTTTACCGTTTTGAATTCTTTTACTGGTGCAGTTAAAACTTGAAAACTTAAGGGACTTCCATTTCTATTCGAGTTAGTGGCAGTGGTAAGTCAATGCACTCTTTGTCATGGTTATAAGCCGTGCGCAACAGTATTTACTTGAAAATACATTGTCCACTAGACCACTGCGAAGGTAAGTCTGTGTAGGTGCATTTCCAGTTTTGTCAAAGCATTGTGTGTTACAACCACTACTTAGCTAAAGAATATCACAAAGAAAACTAATAACGTGTATTGTTTTGTTGTTGTTTTTTTCCCTTCAATTCAAGCAGTTGCAGAGAGTTGTTACTATGGCACTGAAATCCCTTTACCGTGTATGCGAAATTAAAAAACTGGACCTTATCACTAGCTTCAGTGTTAGAAGTCAAAATCATTCATATAAAAATATTATAGTCTTTAGGCTCGCTCGCCATTTGTGCTCAAGCACATCACTAGTTGGCGAGCGAGCGTAGCGAGCGAGACAGTATTGGATAATGCAAAATCGGGTATATGTTATATATATATATGTATGTATGTATGGATGGTACGTATGCTCTTTAAACGCGCGCGCGGGGAACTTTTTTCTCCTAAAAACACGGCTATTTAGGCTTGACTCCAGTTTATTCTGAAACTACAGCATTAAGCAAACCTTACTTGATACTTAAGCTCCAAAGTATGAGAAAATTCCTGCTAAAACGCTTGTTTTCAAGACACAAAAAGTTGATTCGACAGGTTACTATGGCATTGAAGACCCTTTTCCAGACTTAATTTCAAAACTTCGCCGTTTTATGAGGGGATACGGAGTGCCGGTTGTTGGTTGTCAAGAGCCGTTGGTAGTCAGAATGCCGTAGTATTAATGCTACGGAAGCTACTACTTCTCGAGGGAAGCTGAGATAAGTACGCAATTCCATATTTGTTAGCTAAATATGCTAAATTAACTCTGGCCTTTCTTTTTTGTAGCTAAGAGCTAGTCAACAGTGACTGGTAAATTCAAATAGTCAGATTGGCTCAAATTTGGTACTACAAAAGTTACCACTGCTCAAGAAAATGAGGTAAGAAAGTAATTTTGTATTTGTGTGCTAAAATTGATTGTCTTTGTTTTTGTAGGTGAGAGCTTGTTGTCAAGAATTCAAGGTAATTCAGATGGTCAAAAAGTAACTTCAATTTGATACTACAGAAGTTATCAATACTCAAGAATGATGTAAGTCGTAATTCCTATTGTTGGCCTAAAACAAATAATAACACTGGTTTATTTTGTATTCGTAAGCTGAGAGCTTGTTCAGAGTTACTGGTGATTGAGATTATCAGAATGGTTGATGTTTGATACTACAAAAGTTACCATTAATAAGGTAAGAGAGTGATTTTGTATTTGTTTGCTGAAATTAAATGTCATAACTGCTATTATAGTATTTGCATGAAGTAAGCTAAAACATAGTAACATTTTATGTTACCTAACTATCAGGCTCGCTCGCCATTTGTGCTCAAGCACACCACTAGTTTGTATATATGTTTGGACGTACGTATGTCATTTTGTACTTTGACCCTCGCGTTTTTGTGTTAGTTACGTGGTCGACCCCATCCCAAATTGCTCTAAACAGAATCCTCTGGTTTATCGATCAGTACCCATAGCTATCACCCTAGAAATTGAATTGTTTACCGTTTTGAATTCTTTTGAGGTGCAATTCAAACTTGAAAACTTAGGACTTTCATTTCTATTCCAGTTAGTGGCAGTGGTAAGTCATTGCGCTCTTTGTCATGGTTATAAGCCGTGCGCAACAGTATTTACTTGAAAATACATTGTCCACTAGACTACCACGAAGGTAAGTCTGTGTAGGTGCATGTCCAGTTGTGTCAAAGCATTGTGTGTTACAACCACTACTTAGCTAAAGAATATCACAAAGAAAACGTTTAAAAAACGTGTATTGTTTTGTTGTTGTTTTTTTCCTTCAATTCAAGCAGTTGCAGAGAGTTGTTACTATGGCACTGAAATCCCTTTACCGTGTATGCGAAATTTAAAAACTGGACCTTATTTTCAGTAGCTTCAGTGTTAGAAGTCAAAATCATTCATATAAAAATAGTATAGTCTTTAGGCTCGCTCGCCATTTGTGCTCAAGCACATCACTAGTTTATCGGTATGTATGGACGTACGTATGTCATTTTGTACTTTGACCCTACGTATTTTTGTGTTCGCTCGGCGTTCGACCCCGTCTCAAACTTCACTGAACAGAATCCTCCGGTTTAGCGACCATTACCCGTATCACCTTAGAAATTGAATTGTTTACCGCTTTGAATTGTTTTGCGGGTGCAGTTAAAACTCAAAAACTTATGGGAGCTCCATTTCTATTCGAGTTAGTGGCGGAGGTAAGTTAATACGCTATTTGTCACAGTTATAAGCCCTACTCAACAGCATTTACTTGAAAATGCATTGTCCACTAGACGAATCACGAAGGTAAGTCTTGTGTAGGTAAGTTCAGTTGTGTGAAAGTATTGTGCATTACAACTACTATTAAGAATATCACAGAGAAAATTTTAAATAACGTGACTTGATTTTTGTTGCTTCTTTTTCAATTCAAACAGTTGCGTGGAGCGGTTACTATGGCATTGAATCCCCTTTACCGCATACGTAATTGAAAAACTCGACTTTATTTTAGTAACTTGAGTGTTAGTTGTTAAAATCAATCATTTAACAATAGTGTAGTTTAAGGCTCGCTCGCCATTTGTGCTCAAGCACACCACGAGTATATATGTTTGGACGTACGTAAGGCATTTTTGTACTTTGACCCTCGCGTTTTTGTGTTAGTTCGGTGGTCGACCCCGTCCCAAACTTCACTACAGAATCCTCTGTTTATCTATCAGTACCCGTATCACCCTAGAAATTGAATTTTTTACCGTTTTGAATTCTTTTACGGGTGCAGTTAAAACGTGAAAACTTACGGGACTTCCATTTCTATTCAAGTTAGTGGCGGTGGTAAGTCAATGCGCTCTTTGGCATGGTTATAAGCCATAGCAACAGTATTTACTTGAAAATGCATTGTCTAGACTATCCGCGAAGGTAAGTCTTGTGTAGGTGTATGTCCAGTTGTGTCAAAGCATTGTGCTTTACAGCCAGTACTTAGCTAAAGAATATCACAAAGAAAACGTTTAAATAACGTGTATTGTTTTGTTGTTGTTTTTTCCTTCAATTCAAACAGTTGCAGAGAGTTGTTACTATGGTACTGAAATCCCTTTACAGTGTATGCGTAATTTAAAAACTCGACCTTATTTTCAGTAGCAGCTTCAGTGTTAGAATTCAAAATCATTCATATAAAAATAGTATAGTCTTTAGGCTCGCTCGACATTTGTGCTGCCATTTGTGCTCAAGCACATCACTAGTATAAGTGTGATATTTTAGCGACCCCTTGCTCTAACTTCCCGAATGAAATTCAGTTATTCGCGTACTTTTAACCTCCGTCAAATAGCTCCATAAATGACTGAGATAGGGAATCCAGCTTTTTTTTTAATGAACAGGAGGAGAAGATGATAATGATGGTGACAACCCATTTGTTTTCTCCTTCACCAAAGTTGAAGAGCTTCAAAGAAGCAATTGGAAAATGTAAGTTCATATTTGGAGCATCATGACCATAAAGAAGTCAGATAGTAAGAAACAACTATAAACAGTATTGTGAACTTAAATTTTTCATTGTTAAAAAGACTAATTGATGTGATTTTTTTTTTGTTAAGAAAAGCCAGTATACTATGTTCCATTATTTTATTATTTTTCACTCAATTCATATAATCTAATACACTTTGTACGATCAAATATTAGATAAACAGTCAAAAAGGGATGGTTTCCGAGAAGGGACAGCTTCTCAACAATGGACAAAACTGGTGTTCCCATTTTGTTCTTTATTCGGAAGTTCGACTGTATTCCACCCTAGATATCTTCACAATGCAGGGGAATAAGGAAGCCAGATCTTATTGGTGCAGCCATTATAACCCACACCCACTAGTCACACCTACTGGTTTATTCAAGAAATGAGTTTTATCAATAGAAAAGACAAAACAATGGTTTTTCTATCAAATGAACCAAAGAGTTTAAGTCTATGCTCTGCATATCTAATAAATTCAAATGCCATTGTAATCACAACAAACCGTTCAGTACAAACCATATTTTATTATAATTATTACAAAGCAAATACTTTTTATAACGATCAGTAGGTTCATTCAAATAAATAATTTTAAATTATAGTTATAGCTATTATGCAGAGTGTATATTATATCATATATATAATATAGCTACTTGGAAATATAGAGCAAGCAACACAATGACAAAAAAAAACTGAATCCTTCATAATTAGAACTTACAAATGCCTGCCATTTGTGGCAGTCTCTTAGTTTTAATTTCTTCAAACATATGTGGCAAATAACAGAATGGGAAAACTCCTAGTAGTGCAAAAATGGCCATTTTGCAGACCAACAGCTCTGTGGCGGGGTACTTGCTAGTATATTATATATATATATATATATATATATGGTTGTGTCCCTGGCTCTGGGACTGAGGTCCTGAGTTCAAGCCCCACTCAGGCAATTTTCCATCTGTTTTTCCATCTGCCTCCCACCAGTCCACCCAGCTGTGATTGACTTGGCTTTTGCTGGGGTGCAAATTTAAGCTTTTCTCATTAAACAGCAATAGTCCAAGTGGGACTTCAGTTGCCCACGCTACTTGCTGTAAGGAAATTCTCCTACGAGTTCCTAGCCAGGCTCCAGGAGCTTTGCTTGCATGGCTCACAGTGCCTGCTTAGTGCACAGGCATCCTGGCTCTGCCAGGTGCACATAACCGTTAGCAGTTGCAAGAGATTTGACCGTCTATGGAAAAATTGACCATTATAACAACAAGTTAAAATAGATTAAACGCGTAGTAAAGTCAATTACCTAATTTTTTAAAAAAAATTTTTGACGTTTTCTTAAACCTTTATTATCAAACTTCCAAAGGTTATAATTTTGGCTGATTTATGTGAAAGCTTCTTCGAATAAAAAATAAAGTGTTTTAGTTATGGCAGTATACTGTTCTAATGGCACCCAGCTGAATTTGTTTCTATGACAATACCTGCGAAAGCTTGAGAAATAATCGGCCCAAGGAAAAATAGCTGACACAATACAGACTCTAGCTTACTCAGTATGACTAGTAGTACTAAAGCTTAAAATCTTACCCACATTTTTCGTGAAGTCTTGAAAAAGCAATAAGCCATAACTGTGCACAAAAGTTCGGCCACGAGGTTTCGTCCTTTCCTGGAAAAATTGTATTAACATTACACAATGATTACATAATAGTTTAGCGGATCTTGCATGAAAATCACTTGTAAATCTTTAAACATGATTTTTCTCTCGAGTTTAATATTTGTGGTAGCCAACTGTGTGGCTTTCTTGGCATTTACATAGCCTGTGGAGAAGCTTCAAGCTAAAGAATGATCAGAAGGCGCCATTGACTTGTTAGAACTACAGGGTTATCGCATAAAATAGATTATTTTTTTTAGTTGGTCTCAACTATCAGTTTTCTCATACTGATCACATATGTATACATATATAGCTAGGTACTATATATACACACACACACACACACACACACACACACACATCACAACCTTGTAAAACATATCATGCCACCAGTCAATGTGTGGCTCCATGGGTAATCATATCATACCAATTGTGGTTTCATAGCATTGTAATTGGTGTATGATAGTATTCATAGCCACATCCACACTGCCATATTTGGACACTGTTTACAGCCTTCTCAAAAATGGCTACCAGTCTAGGCTACAAGTGTAAGTTTATAGACTCTGTTTCTGAAGACTTCTACTGTAAGAAGTGTACTCTGGTAGCTAGGAGACTGGTCTATACCAGTTGCTGTGAAGAAACCTTCTGCTACACTTGCATAGTGGACACAAAGAACCAAGACAAGCCTTGCCCAGTATGTAGTGAAGAAGAGTTTTCCATGGTGGAGTTTAAGAAATATCAGAATCGAGTAAAGCAGCTTCAAGTCTACTGCAACATGAAAGAGAGGGGGTGTATCTGGTCTGGGACATTGGACCAGCTAGACCTTCACTTGGACCCTGACCTGGACAACTGTCAGTATGTGGACACCAAGTGTCCCCTCAACTGCCCTCAAGTCATTCCCAAGAACAAAGTGGAGCAGCATGTTGATCAAGAATGCACTAAGAGACCTCATATCTGCCAGCACTGTGGCTTCAAAGCTACCTATGAGGAGGTAGTAGACACACACTTGCCAGAGTGCAAGTATGTAGCCGTGCAGTGTCCCAATATGTGTGGGGTGAGCTGTGAGAGAGAAGTGATGGAAGACCACATGAAGATATGTCGTCTGGAAGAGGTGGAGTGCGAGTTCAAGGGAGTAGGATGTGAGGATCGATTCATTAGAGAAGACCAGGAGGAACATGCCAGAGATAATAACCTGAAACACCTCACCTTAACTGCTACTCTAGCTGTAGAGAGTAAAGAACAGCTACAGTTGATAATACAAGAACAAAAGATAGAATTGAAGAATTTGAACATGGAACAGGAAAAGAGAATATTAGATCAAGAGAAGAAGCTAGGAGAACAAGAGAAGAAGCTAGGAGAACAAGAGAAGAAGCTAGGAGAACAAGAGAAGAAGCTAGGAGATCAAGAGAAGATGCTAGGAGAACAAGATATGAAGCTAGGAGAACAAGAGAAGAAGCTAGGAGAACAAGAGAAGAATCTAGGAGAACAAGAGAAGAATCTTGCAGAACAAAAGGAGAATATGGTACTGTTACAGAAGGAATTGCAGGAATCTAAACTTCTGATCTCTCACTTGTCTAAATTCTTGAACAGGAAATTTGAGATGCAGAACTTTAGCAAAGAAAAAGCAAAGGATAAATATAGTGACTGGAAGAGTCCAGTCATGTATTCACATTTATTTGGCTACAAGTTCTGCATAGGAATCGATGCTAATGGATGTGCCAGTGGGCGTGGCAAGGCAATTTGTGTGGATATCTGGTCATTACAGGGGGAATTCGATGATAAATTAAAGTGGCCAGTAGAAGGTCTGATCACTATAGAACTGATTAATCAACGAGGAGGAAAAAATGCAAAGGGCACTAGTACTTTTAAATGGAATAAATCATCATATCTTTCTCAAATTGAGCGAATTTCTGGCGGGTTTATTGAGCATTGTAGCTTACGTCCTTTCTTAGGTAATGACACATTGTTCTTTCATATCATCGACATTAAATGATGTAAATTATTGTTCTGATATTTCTTTAATAAATAAGAACTAACCAGTATTTTGTAGCATTATATTATTTCAAATACAGATCTAATTTTTCTTGTATTGACACTGGTAGAATTGTACACATCATCAGTTCAAATTAAAATTACAATTTTTTTTTGATGATATTGATGTTTGTGTGTATCATGGATATAATTTAGAAAGCAGAGAGTTCAAAATTTGGGAGTTTTTCTTAAAAATTGTTCATATTCACACGTGCATATGAACAAAATGCTAAGCAGGATAATCATTGTGATAGTATGAGCATGTAGTGTAAGATACATCTGCGTGTATGTGGGTATGTTATGATTTAGCAGTTGTTGTCTAGGTGATAATGTGTAGATGGGTGTGTCATCCTATAGGTGATATTCTGTGATGGAGAACTCGTGTGTGGTGTCTTGGAGAAATCTCAGTTCGGAGCTTCTCAGTATGGATTTGTGCATTCTTGCTATGAGGTAAGGTATCATCACATTAAAATCCATCAGTCCAATGTTTGAGAAGGGTAGGGGGACAGGGGAGACACACTGTGTATACTGTGAGTATGGGTCATACAGCTGTGTGCCATAGTTAAGTTTAAAAGCCTGGTCATTTTATTAGTTTGTTTGTTCATACTTACATGTATGTATACTTTTTTGCATTATTGATGTATTTATGCTATGAATCTGTGTGCTGTGAGCCATAGTTCAGTTTAAAGCCTGGTCCTTTTATTAGTAAGTTTGTGCTTATACATTTATGTATTGATTTGTTAATGCTATGAATCAGTGTGTGTTGTTATGGCTTATGATACTCGTAGTCCCTCATGTCAGTCTGTCTTGTCAAGAGTAAATTTCACTAAAACAATAGGCATGTCACGTAGGTTCAAAAGCAGTGAGTTATCTCATGCCACTAGATTCAGTCTGAATGCCTACACTAATGAATGAACTATCAGAATTAATGAGAAGCAAAAAGGTAATGGGAAGGTTTATGTGATAAAGTTTATCTTTTAGCTTTCGTTTTCCTTGTTTTTGTTTGCTAAAATTGAAAACTATTCCAATATGTGCTACTTTATTTGTGTGAATACTGTATTTTACTTTTGTTATAGTTGTATGGAGGGGGTGTGGCCAATTTGATGCTAAGTGCCTTGGGCAGGCTCTTCACTTCCTTCCTGCAGCTCCATGGTTTCACTCTGGGTGTGGAAGACATCCTGGTTCTACCAGAGGTATGTTTAAGTTATATATTACATTTAGTCAGTGTTGATGGTTTATCTGTTTCTGATAGTACTGCTTTCACTCTTTAGGGAGATTCTACTCAATAATATTTTTATGTACATGTTACGATAGAAAAAAATGAAATATAAACTTTATTTCAGCATGATGCCACTTGGTAATAGGGGGAATGATATTGAGTTGCTATATTGTATGTAGTGTTTGTTTTATTGTTGTTGTTTAAAGTCTACATCTAATCTAGTGTGAATGGTTGGTTATCATATTGTCATGGTTACAGGCAGATGAGATTTGGAGAGAGCTTATGGCCGAATGCTCCAACTGTGGACCTGAAGCAGCAGCTGAGGCATTAGGGGTCGAGAGTCCAAAGGACGAAGGTCAGTGTAGCAAGTATAAAATGAGAACATGGGATAATATTATTCTGAATGGAGTTAAATGTTTTCTATTCTCTGAGAAGAATTTGGACCATAAAAATATAGTAGCTGCTCCGATTCTAAAACTGTGACCAGAGAAACCCCCACTGTCTACCCCCATTCTTTCCAGGGCTGCCTTCATCTCTGCCACTAGTCCATCTCGTGTTAGATAACGGCCTGACTCAAACTGAAACAGTGGTCCCTGCTTCCTGCCTGATGCCCTCATGAAACCCAGTACCGCCCTCACTGGGCAGACCTTGTCGTCTGTACAGCCTATCACCAACGTGCAGCCTTGCCTGAGCTGGTCAGTTTTGGAAGCTTTGATCCTGACCCTAATCAGCATTGGATGCTTCTCGCAGTCTGTGGTCACGTCCTCCCACTGCAGGTGTACTGCCGGGTCAAACTCCCTTGCTGAGGGGGTTGTGAGCTCTCCTGACCTGGCAAAGCCAAAAAAGCAGAGGGTGGCCGCAGCCCATAACATCCTTGCATCTCCGCCTCCTGGTACCTTGCTCCAACTCCTCCTTAGTACTTCCAGTATGTCTAGTGTCATAGGTTTCCTCAGCCGCCTGACTGATCCTTGCTTTGCTCTTAGCCTCTGGAGTCCCTTCAACTTCTGAGTCAGTTGGGGCATATCCCCCATCTTCGGATCCCCTAGGCCCGCCTCCACCTGCCAGTTTCTAACAGCTGACAGGTATGACTTCACCGTGCCATGCGACAAACCTTCCCGCGTCAGGTGTGCCACAAACAAGCACATAGACCTCTCCCTTGTCGGCAGTGAACGCCTGTTGTAAGCCTCGCAGAACCTCCTGTACCTCCTCACCCCCGTCCCGTACAACCTTTTGGTTGCCGGGGCTATGCCATTCTGGAACAACTCCTCCATAGTCTCGGGGTTTTTCCCTGCCCTGCGTTCGTGAACCAGCACTTGTAGTATTTCTGCGTCCACCTCCTCTGGTTTGTCGGCGATCTGTAAATTCAATGCACACACTTGGTCTACTCTGTTCCTAGAGATGGCATCTGCCACCTGGTTGTCCACCCCTTTGATGTGTTCAGCCCACAGTTGTATGCCCCACTTTGCTTCTAGGAATGCCAGGCATCTCCTGAGGTGCATTGCCTCGGGCTCCTTTTGAACCCGAGTTGACAATGGCTACTACTGCCATGTTGTCGCAGCGTGCTACCACCGACTTCTCCTGCCACTGGCCACCCCAGCATGCCACCGCCACTACAATGGGTAGCAGCTCCTTGGCTGTAATCCCGTACTTGGATGACTCACCCAGCCCTTGCCATTGAAGCTGGAACCATCTGGACTCCCACCAAGCTCCGCACCCCCAGCTGCCTGATGCATCTGAGGTCAGTACTACATCTGGCTTAGACCTGTCTGTGTACCACATCATTGCTGTGCCATTCCACTCTGTGCCGAACTGGAACCACCAGTCTATGTCCTCTCTGGCCTCCCGGTTTAACCGGATGAAGCGATCCATCTGCTGCACCCCTGCTGTCAGGTCGATCAACCTGAGCAAGAATACCCAGCCTGCCTTTACCGCTTTGCACGCGTGGCTCAGCGACCCAATTACTGACAGTAAGCGTCTCTTTCTGCAGGCTTTCATGCCTCTCACCTCCTGCAGCATG
>WLWD01002922.1_pt1 | contig 70467 bp, 50 predicted proteins | sample 6712731 | NCBI WGS metagenome assembly WLWD01 (sample SAMN12718690, study PRJNA576275) | sponge metagenome | isolation source: marine sponge | host: Mycale hentscheli | place: New Zealand: South Island, Marlborough, Capsize Point | collected 2014-11-01 | reverse complement strand
AAACAAAACAAAACAGGATTGGTAGGGATAAAGGGGAAAGGGGGGGTGGAGGAAAGGGAAAAAATCATTTATTGGTGAAAGCCTCTGAGTGTGGTGGATGTTCTGAGAGTTAAAAACCTCCTACAGTGGGCCTTCAAACCATAAACTAAATAATCATCGCCACTGTAGCAGATGGCCAAATACCAAAAACTAAAATTCATTTTCTTTTGTTGTGGCTTGAAAAAAATTTTTTTCTTCCAAGTAATGATTGAATACGGTCAGTTTTCATTGGGGAAGCTTTTATTGTTTAGTATCACATTATAGGATATGGGGTTAGAGAGGACCTGGATGTGTGCATCTTGAAGGATTCTTTAGTGGAAGGAAGTCTTGGGCTGCCTTACAACTGCTATTTAATGCAAAGATGTTGGTTTTGGTTGGATGACAGGAAATACTTTAGCTATAATAATTTTAATAATCCTTTTTTTAATGATTAAAAAAGAAAAAGAAAACAACAACAACAAAAAACAACAACAATAAAACAACAAAATAACCAAGAGGTTAAAAGCTGTTTTTGTTCACTTTTTAGTTTGTATTTTATACTCACCAATAAAATGATTCCCCCCCCCCCCCCCTGAAATCTGGCATAAGAGTTAATATCTGAGTCACATGTGTTTTACTTCTTTTTTCTTAGGTGCTCCAGCAGCAGTGATCACCAACCACACCCTTTCAACAAATTGGGTGTGGCTAGAATGGATGGTACCTACTGACCAACATTTCTTCAACTACAAAGTTTCTCTGTTCATACTGTGTCACGCCATTAGCAATACTTCCTCTCCACTACCCAGGACTAACTCTACTTGCCTCCCTGCTACAGATTCTACCAACATTTGTGAAAGTTACTCTTCCTCCAATTTTTCTGGGAATATCACTAGTCTTGCTAGTAACACCACTTACCACTTTTTCTTGATCTATGAAACTACAATCAATGGAATGTTAAGCTTATGGAGTGAAGGTGTGGCAGTTACCACGGCTGCAGGTCTGTTATGGTAGTGGTAGTAGTAGTAGTAGTAGTAGTAGTAGTAGTAGTAGTAGTAGTAGTAGTAGCAGCAGCAGCAGCAGCAGCAGCAGCAGCAGCAGCAGCAGCAGTAGTAGTAGTAGTAGTAGTAGTAGTATGTGTGTGTGTGCACGTGTGTGTATAGGTGTGCATGTGTGCATGTGGTTGTGATGTGTGTGTGTGTGCATGCATGCGTGTGTGCGTGTGCATGCGTGTGTGTGCATGTTGGGATCGAGGAGTGGGTTATGACCACCCACTCACTTGCCACCGTCAGCTAAGTGGGTGTTAATAGCTGTCGGTCAGTGATTGTTCACAATTAATTTCAGCTATTTCCCGTATCTGTTGTTTTTGTTGCTCCACTTCTGGCTAACCTCAATAGGGCGTTCTCAAAATTGCCTCCACTAGTAATTTGACAGAATGCTCTTTTGTGTGAACTTGTATGAAAATGAGTGTTAGCCGTCACTCTGTTACTAGCAAGACTTTATCATGAGAAAACATAACTACAGTATAATCTTTACCTCTTACACCTCACAGCATGCCACAGCATGTCACAGCATGTCACAGCATGGCCACAGGGTTCTCACAGTTCACATATTCAAATTAAGCGTTTGATATTGCCAAAGGCTCAAATATACTCGCAGGGGGAGTTCCACCATTGCTAGTTTTGTTTTAAGAAAATACTATTGTTGTTCTCCAGATCAAATGGCAAGCAATCTAGACTTGCTATGTTTCTTGAATTTTAGTTTATTCACATTCTCAGCAGCACATAAAATATTTAATGTTTTATGTAAAAGATGTTGCTCCAAAAATATCCTAAGTATGCTTGTAGTTTTTCGTTTTTTTCCCCCCTTAATCAATGAATTTTATATTTATATAATGAAGAAATTGAGATTTGATTTTAATTACTTCTTCTCTTTGAAGCAGAAATTATGGAGAATATAATTAAACAATTTCTTCTCTCCTCATTCTGATGTGTATCATCTTGCGATATAGCAGCTGAAGTTTGATTGTCTGTATGCATGTAGACCAACTGAGCAGTATATACTATTGTACCTATTATCTGAAATAACTAATATCTCCACTTTGAAGTTAGTTGATGACAAATGACTGTAGTGATAGTGGCAAGACCTGTGTATAATAAAGTTTATTGGAGTAATGTCTGGAAACAAGCCACGAATGTTCGTCTAGTCTATCACAACTATTCATATAACCCGGCTATGAAAACACGCCTTTCTTTGTTCTCCCTGACCCATTTCTGTGCTTAATTATTATTGTAAGTGACAACATTATACTGTGGACATAAATGCTGTTTGTACTGACCTCTGGCATCCAACTGAGAGGAGTCCTCTAGAGACAGGAGAAGCCAAGCAGATGTCAAAATTGACACTTTTTCACAAATTCAAATTACAATTTCAAAGTGAATTTTTGCTATTATTTAATTTTATCATCATTTTTATTATGAAATTCCTTTAAAAATGCAGTGTTTTTAATCTTTCAGGCAATGGTCCACCTTATTCAATGGAATCTCTGGTTGCACTTCATGTACAGTACATAACTCAAAGCTGTATGGTTAACTTTGTGTTAATTTGTGGCAGTGTTACCAGTGACTGATCAGTGCCACTCATTATCTCCAAAATAGTCAAAATACTTTCTATCGGCTAGATCACTAATTAGTTTGTAATGGTTTTGTTTTTAGAATATTGCACTGATCAGTACGGCTTTTAAAAAAGCTGCATTGAAGAAATAACAAATTTTTCATCATAAGGACCTTTAGGTATAGTTCCACCATTCTAAATACAAGATTTTTGTGGGCCTCATGTTCCAGCTACCATGTCTATATTAGTTGGAGTATCATTCAATTTAGGCTAAAATCTTATGGCATTTTATCAGCATCAAGAAAGCTTTAAACAGTTGAGCCAAATTTTTCACTAATATTTCCCCCAAGCTAAAGAGAAGCTATAATTTTAATGGAATGGATTCTCACTTTGTTGTAACCCAAAGGAAAGGAATTGTAGGGCGAGATTGTAGTTTGGAATTAATTTCAGTGGTTAGCTTTGATCGGTGCAAGTGTTAAATGGTCTCAATTTTGCTATAAGTACATTTTTGGCTTCGGCCCAACTCTGTAAGTTACCTGATGGATCAAATCTTTTTATCAAAAGTTAGGCCTTAGCAGATAGAATGATACCACATTCCTGTTGTTATGTGGTGATTATTTTTTATATTAATTCACATACCCACTGTCAAGTCTTGAAATACTACTTGGGTTGCATGTTGTTACTAAAGTGACTTGCAAACACCTCACAAGTTACACTCTTGATCAAGCATTTACCTTTTCCTGAAACATAATCACCCTAGTTAGAAGGCAGTAGTACTGCAGTTTGTATCACTACAAGTTTAATGTCTGCTTTTAGTGACTTGTAGGGTATGTCAATAGACTTGCTGATCAATTATTAGACCTACTGGAACATGAATCGGATGCAGCTGGAACAGCTATTTTGTGCAATTCTGTCAAACTAAAGGATCAGAAGCCTTATGACCGGAGTTAATAAAGGCGTCTCAGATAATAATTATACGCTGATTGGAACTTAATAATCATTTATTTGTGTTGTATATCATTCAAATGCTGTTTGTCTGTTTACTTATCTAGTATTGGGACTAAAAACCTAGTGTCAAATAATTAGCTAGAAAGCAAAACTTACTTGCAGGAACAAAATATCATTTGAAGTATTTAACAAAATAAATGATACATTACAATCTGTTCTGGGAATCCACTGCTCTACAAACCTTTGGTGTGTAGTTATTTTATGCATGTACTGGACGTGTAATTTTTGAACCAAATATTTCTTACATGATTGTTGAGCTCACCTTCTCATATTGTTCGTGGTATATCTCATGCAATTCCCTTCACCAAACTACCTTTACCTTGTCTGACTCGCTTACCCTAAAAAAAAACAACTCTCAAATGCTATCCATTGTGAGCATCATGTATTTTAACCCGCCCACAATCCACAGAACTTGCCAAAAAAACTGTCTGAATTGGTAAATAAGTCTACCATGGGTAGGCAGTATGACCTCTATTGGCCGGCCAAACCTCGAAGAAAATAATTTAGACAGCACAGCCGTATGTTAGTATGAACCTAAAAATCACTTAAGATCTAGAGATTGCCCAACTCTTTCAGTGCCCATGTTTCAGTGGCATCCCTCAGCTGCAAAACATAATTATAGCCTTGTCTTTGTGGTCCCTAGTTAGCCTGGTTCAATGGAGAGACTCTTATCAAATGGTTTCAATGTTCAGGCCTCAAAACTAACATCGGTGGGTTGGCTGGAATCCATTCTTAAAGGTACACTTATAAGGCGGGGGGTGGCAGACTGCTCTTGGAAAAGTATTTATCTTAACACTCTTGTTAATCCGCTTGAACAATGACTATTGAGTTTGGATTAGTTGAATTGGTCATGTCCCTACTGTGTATATGTGTGTATAGTGACCACTCATGTGAGGGATACTTTAAATAAAGTTTCCATTCAGAGTTGGCAATTACACGTGGCTAGCTTGCGATTGTTACCTAGTAACTTCGTATTTATTCCAATTTAATGCATTTGTTGAAGTGTGAGATTATGAATTGATCTTTGTTGTAATACCTAGCTTTAGTAAATCAGTAGTTATAAGTATCTCCGCCTATTTAACCCTTTCATTATCTGCAGACACTGGAAATGAACTATTTTTTATGACAATAATGTTAAAAAAAATAAAAAATTGCAGAGGTTGTAAGGCCACGATAGAGATCTCTACCAGTGTTTATCAGCTAGCTATTGACGTAGATGCCAGTTTAGTTGAGATTTAGTAACTGGTAGAAGTATTGATTAGAGCATCGCTCAGCTCTGTGGACAATCACCTAGGCCTCCGAATTGGCTGTGTTCGGGTCTACAGATCCTCCTAACTTATCTGGTCTGTTATGGCAGAGATCTGAATAGGTAAGGTTCTATTTGTGGACCAGCGACTAAGTTCTGTATAGCACTGCTTTTATAACTTTTGTAGAACAACATAGCTAGGTGATCAATTGGCCCGTGTAATTTGAAGGGATGAACTTTTAGCATTGCAGTGGGTTTGAAATGGCAATGCTTCCTATGAATATTCATATGAGAGGAAACAGAATGAGTGTGTGTGATGGGGTTTGAGTGGGTGAAATATGATCTGTTCAATTATTGCATGACCATGTTCAACGCTTGCAGAGTGAGGGAGGGGCTCAAAGTTCATCTAGTCGTTCAAATAGACCTGTAATAATCATAAATAATGATAAAATAATAATACTAAAAATAATGGTAATAATAGTAGTAGTAATCACAGTAGTAGTTGTAGTAATAGTAGTAGTAGTAGTAATAATAATAATAATAGTAGTAGTAGTTGTAGTAGTAGTAGTAATAGTAATAGTAGTAATAGTAGTAGTAGTAACAGTAGTAATAATAATAATAATAATAATAATAATAACAGCGGTGTTATGTTGAATTTGTTGTGCCCCTGTATAGAGCCAAGGCTGGAGTGCATATCATGCACAACACTCTCTGCTACTCAACTGCAAATTAAGTGGTCGGTGAGTGAGTGTAAAAATTATAATATTGCTAGCAGTAATGTAGAATCACTATTGATAGTGTGAGGTTAAAGAAGTGTCAGTTGTGTTTAAGTTATGGAGGCTGCCACCCACATAGCAAAGTTATATGTTATTAATAGAGCCAATTTTGATCAATGTTATCACATTGGAATGAATGGCTTACTAATTATAAGTAGTTTGTTATTATGTAATGATTGTGCCTGTTGGAAATTGGAATGGTGGAATGGGGAAGTATCAGAATTTTGTGAGTTACTGTTTGCAGTTCTTATGAATGTGTTATATGGCAATATGTAAGTGTGACATATCAAAAACTGTACCTGCTTAGTTGCTAAAGATATCATTAAGCAAGTTAAAATACTAAGGATAACGAAATGCTTTGATTTGTGTATTAAGGTGTGGGGAGATTATCAGGTGCGGTCTTTGCGAGTTGAAGGTTGCCTTGGAAACGAGTCTGGCTCAGTTAACAAATATTCAGAGGTCAGTTTGTGCAAGTGAGCAAACTCACACACTCGTAATAAAAATGCCTGCACTTCATTGTGGTTGGCTTATAGTGTACACTTGGTACATGCGTGTGTTTATAAAAAATATCTAAATTATATTCATAGTATATTCCACTAGAGATTTCAATGAGGCACGACTAATTCTTATATGGTAGTCAAATGGCATATAATAGGCCATCTGTAGTCCCTATTTAATTAATTCCACATTACTGGGCTATTTCATTATAATGTTAATAGTTGCTACATACTTCTCAAAATTAAAACATTTTCTACATGTCTGCCATTCTTTTGTTAATCTTGTTGTCTCGTCTTGTTGCAATATTGTTTATTCTGTTCTCATTGATACAAAGCTGGCCTTTATGCCACGCCTACCTGCTTCAGCTGGCCACATCATTGTAAACAACCTCCGCCCATGGACCATGTATTCACTAGCTCTAGTCTCTGGTGACTTCCCTACAGAGGGGCAGTCCCACAATGCTCTCTGCCCACTTCAATTCTGTATGACACTGGAAGCTGGTGAGTAAGAGGTTGTTAAAGGGCTTGACATAATAATAATGATAATAACAATAGTAATAGTAATATCAACAACAATAATAATAATAATAATAATAGTAGTAGTAGTAGTAGTAGTAATAGTAGTAGTAGTAGTAGTAATAATAATAATAATAATAATAATTATTATTATTATTATACTTATTGCATAAGTCAGCATACAATGTGGGGAAACACTTCAAGAGCACGTGTAAGTATTTTAACAAACCAAAGGCAAGTAAAAATACAAGCGTGGGAGAGTGAAATATCATCACCATATTGTACGACGAGTTCAATAAATAGTAATACTGTTATGCTTCAAAGCCTCATCATGCAAAGGAAGCTTATCATACATCTAAAATACATTTGTCCTGAACTACCTGTGTGCGTTTTGAAGTGTTCAGTATGCAGCATTCAATATGGGAAAATATTGAACGCTCACATGATATGGAAATACTCAAGGAAAATATTCAATGTACAATAATAATAAAATGTTTTAAATTAACAATAAGGATAGTGTACATATTTTAATAGGATTACTTCATAGCAATAATAATGATGATGACAATCTGATTTTAATACTATTAAACGGATGATCTTGCCAGTAAGAAATGGTGTGGAAGCATATAGAAAGAAATTCGAATCTGTGGTTGATCACTCCTTCTGACACAGTATTCTATTGGACTTAGTTCTGTGGAGATGTGGAATGAGCTGACGTTGCGCTTGGTTGGTTTTCAGTATTATGGCAAACCTGCTGTTAGTAATTACTCTGGCCGTGCACTAAAACCCATAATAAACAGCCTTCCCTTTAAGGCTGGCCTTGTGTTTGCTTAGCCTGTCTTATCAGTGAAGAGCAGTTGGTAGTAGCCTTTTCTTCCTTCTCTTCGTGATTAATTTCTGGCTGGTTGTTTTCAGGATGAGGTCACTCAGTCCATATTGTCAATGAAGATACATGGGTTTATTACAGTGGCCCAGATACATGGGTTTATTACAGTGGCCCAGATGAATATGGACTTATCTCTAAAAGATTATTACACACAGCAAATAGTACTGGAACTTGAAGTTATGTTTGCAATAGTGGATAAATAGATAAATAAACAACATGGTATCTATTCATTTTTTTTTTGGTGTGAACTGTAGGTCTCAATCATTTTAATATTAAAGAAAATTTTAGCATCAGATAATAAGCCAGCTGTTATTGGATCACGCTTTGATAAGTTTTGCAGGTTGATCTGTGACAGCATAACCTACATTGCTTGCTAATTAGGACTGAATGTGTGGATTTTTTCAGTATCCCACTATTTAATAATATGGTTTCCGTTAATTCTGGAGATAATGTCCCCACAGAGTGGCGCAATTTTTTTTAATTTTCTTGTACGTGTTAAGTTACAAGTTGTTTTTTTAACCCATAGTAGTGCATGAAACGACACTTCTGTTAATCTTTGGTTTTTGTGGTTGCCACCAATAAGTAATGAACATTTAGATGAATTTAGTATCATAACACTTGAAAGAAAGGCAGAAATGAATGATCACCACTAGCCTAAAGAAAAGGAGGTGTGCACAGAATCTCCAGCAGTAATGGAATAAAGGCATGTTGTTGATTTTTGACGCGTTTTATTCGTTTATGATTCTTTTAGTCCACAGTTGTTTTTAAATCTATCTATTGCCCATCCCTGCCACTGGCTGAAGATTTGTATAAAACAACAAAGGATTGAGGTAAAGTGGTATTCACCTAGGTAACCACACAGCTATTCTCATTATAATGTCATAAGCAACAATAACAATGACTATAATACTGTCATTGTGGCTGTGATGTAAATGTAGAGGTAATAACTTTAACTGCTACTGTATATCTCAACTGTGAAATAAAACAAAAACAAACAAAAACAACAAATGAAGCAAACTTTAATGCTTTAAATTTAGTGCCGCCAGAACTTAGCGAAATTACCCCAATATTTATTTCATCTGATACAGAGCAGTTGGTTTAGTGGAGTAATGCAGAAGTTGGTTTTGTTTGGTCAATAGTTATAAAGATACAAAAAAAAAAAAAAGATACTGAATGTCTGCAGATAGGGAAGGAGTGTATAATGACAGGATATGTCCAATAGTGGGTGTGGCCATAATCTATAGTGGCACTCCACAAGTACGTATTATGTATCACTGTTGTGTGTACATACGTTAGTTTGGCAGCTTTTGTATGTCTGCACATGTAGCATTATGTATGTCTGCACATGTAGCATTATGTGTGTATGATTTATATAGATGAGTGTGATGCAAGATAGTCGTGTATTTATTATGATGTCATCACTCCCACTCTCGGTCTAATTTGTTCACATACAAACAGCACGCCCACTTGTATCCATCATGTCGTGCACATTTCCTCCATTCTGCATGTTGCCCAGCTGCCCAGCTGGACAGGTTCCAAATTATGGTAGATATTTATGTACATTATAAGCACACATGAATGTAATGTACTTACAGATCGAAATCTAATTAGCTTCACACACCCAATAGCTACTTCAATTGAGCAGCAATTCTATGCAAGCCTGGAAGAAATAACATTTAATGTCTAATCGATTGAGTGCTAAAAGACAAATTCAGTTCTGTTCTCTACACAGCCTAGTGATATTGTAGTCATAACAGTCCTAGATGCCGTAGATTTGTAGACACATAACCAACCATAAAAATAACTTCTCAATGAAAAATTTATTACAGGCAAATACACTGTATTTGCTGGCGTCTATTTAAAATTAATAAGACTGGTACAAAACGAGGCTGGTCACCATGACAACAAAAACAACGAGGGATTTACACAATATACAAACGCCAGTGATTCTTTCATCACACAATTCCACAATTCCAACACATTATTTACTGCTGACAGAGTATAAGGAGTTTCTTTGTCTGCTATGTATGCAGCCTTATGAAACTTCACATACATAGAAGCCATCACTTTTACCCCCCTTGAACTCTATAAGACTGGGTTGTGGATTAGTATCTGGCAACTGCCGAGGTTCACATATAATGTCCGGAAGTTTCTAGTAACTGTCCCAGCTGAGAGGGTCACTGGAGGTAGCCAACGAGTAGCTTCCACTCCTGTGAGTTTTGCTGTGACCTTGGGTCATTGTGAAATACTCGGTTGGCTGAAGCCTGGTCAGATAGTTATATTTTCCCCCTCTCTCTCTCTCTGTTGGAGAGAAGACTGCCATCTGGCAATAGCAGAAAACCATGTTCCTGTTAATGTACAGGTACCAGATCACTTGGTACCCAGATGGTTCTTAGTGGAGAATTGTGTTCCACACATTTTAGTACTTTGTAATGATGCAAAATTGTTATTCTATTTCTGGTTTGAGTGGGGATGTCATTCTGTAACACGTCAGATAATGGCGTCAAAATGACTACCGCACTCTCCTGCACATGTGCATTTTGTCACTCCTTCAAGATTGCCATATTTTTTTTTTAATTCATAAACACTCAATATTTTTTTGTAACTAAGGGCGGATTAGTTGGTTAATAATCAAGATGCCAAATAGGTAAAACGTATAGAGACCACAGCAAGTAATGTAAAGGGATAAATGTCTCCACCTTGCCTCTACGTGGTTGCTATATATAGCATGTCCAAGTCCGTGGTCTTCTGGGTTGGAACTGCAACCATTTCTGGTCACCCTATAAAAGGATACTGTTACCACCGCCCACCTATACTGGTCTTTTTTTCAGCACTTTTTTTTTCAAAAGCTTACCATATCAGTAGTATAATCAGTCTGGAACTTGACAGGTAGCCCACCAGTGATGTCACAGTCCAAAATAGGATCAAGTGGTTGGTGAGCACGGCATTTCCAAGTCCCCCCACTCTGTCTCTCCAGCTACTGGCAGAGACTCATTCTTATCAGATGGAGCCAAACCCAGCCTAATTAACTATAAACCCAGAATGAACCACTTCAGAAGAACTGAGGGTTTGGAGAAAGTATGCTTTGCGTATCTTAGGGCACTCCGTGGTAACGGCATCCTGAATGTCTGTGGGTTTATGACAGCCACACATTACCTTAGCTGCCAAATTGATCGATTATTCAATTCTGTCACACCTTTTTTTTTTTTAATAGCTTTCAGAAGCATTTGTATCAAAAGAAAAAATTACACAATATTGGGAAAAATGTGTAAAATTAGATTTGTTCTATGTTTATATTTTATGTTTATGCATTACTTCTCTACTTATACTGTAACAGTGACTTACTTAGTATAAACTTGAAGAAAGTATATTGTATTGGTGGAGGGAGACACTTCAATCAAAGTAACATGTGAAGAAACCTTATACTTAATTAGGAGACAATATCTGCGTAGATTTGAATTATCACTTGATAATATTAATCTTGTTTCTTTTGTCCAAATTTGAGCTCAAGTTTCCAGTCTATTAATGAGGGGTTCTCAAGTTACCAGATCTAGTCACTCTACTTGCCTTGCAAAGTAAGGCTCTCTTGTGAGCTTTTGGTAAGGTTCATTCCAGGTTTCTCTACCAACACTCAGTTGATAAACTTGTACTGATCACAGTAGTATCAATAGCCTGGGTTGAATGGAATAATGAAGCTCTAATTAAAGTATATTTAACCAACGCGAAAAACTTTAAATAATTCCAATCTTAATGGGGTTTATGAATTGCGAATTAAGTTTCCAAAAAGTCTACGGTACTAAACAGTCTATTACTGACCCTTTTCCACCTTTCTCCATTAAGTGATGAAAATAAATGATTATTTAATTTTGATTTATCACTTTTATTCCACAACCCACGTACTATAAATCACTTTAACAAAAAAAAAAAATTCCCATCAAAATTTTCTCCTCACAAATTCACAGCGTAGTGACCTTTAAAGACTGTGAATAATGAATGTGTATAGTGCCTATCCTTGAATTGATGTGCCACCCACCATGCATTTCCATATGGCTTGCAGTGAAGGAGAAAGAAAAAGAATTCTTCATTTTTCAAGAGTTTTGGCTTACTATTTTAATGGCTTCCTCTAACTCCTCTGCAGCAATGATGCTCACACTCAATATAGCTCCACTGCTTTGAAGGGCTCTTGAGTTTTAATTAGTATATCTGATTTTTCTCCAAATCATGGTAAAAATGTGAATCAAATAGTAATAAAGTTAGAACAATAGTAATTATAGTAAATATAATCAATAGTAATATAATTGTAGTAGTAATAATAATAGTAGTAATAATAATAGTAATAATAATAGTATCATAACACTAATAAGAATAGTAGTGATGCAGTAATAATAATGGCAATAATAATCGATTATATATAGAGCCACTTATAGTGATTAATAAGTAGTTTTTGTTGGTCTTAATACAATTATTCATAATAATACACATAATAGCAGTATAGTAAAGACCAACAGAGCCAAAACGTACAGTAATCATTAATGGTAAACACTGGCTTCTTGCTACAAATTCCAATAAAATTTCAAGGATTCCACCAGCCGCTAAAAGCCTGTGGGTGTCCAATACACAAGTTAGCAAGAACTTCCCAAGTTATCATCAGCAGTTTCCCCCAATGCAACCAACTACCTCCAGTTGTGCCCACTAAACATACCTTCAAACAGCGTTAGGAATCAGCCTTGTGGTTCTAAGATTGTAGCTTTACACACGGTCACACATACCCACTTGTGTGCTAGTTAGCAAACTACCAAACGATTGCATATTTACTAGTTCTCCAAAGCTTGTTGAAAATGTTTCTTAAGTGTGAGTCTATGAGTATGGTTGTCCAGACTTGAGTTAGGCCGGTGTAGAAAATGTCAGACTTCTTGTAGTCCCAAGTGTCGCAAAGCAGCAGTATGAAGAATTTAGCCGTTCTTTTGCTGTTCAGATGTGTTGAGTAATTAGTATTTCTGTTTGAAGAACACATGTGGGACTGTTTGTATTTTAACAATTAAATTTTTTTCTTTTCAAAACTTGTATGGCAGTATTTAGTCTACCCATAAGCATATCTACAATTTCGTTTCTTTTCTTTCTAAGTAAATGTTCAGGAAGGTAAAATATTACATGAATAATTGCAGTGAACTTAATCTTATTATAAATGCTTTAGGATTTAAACTGATCTTTTATTAAATTGCTACACATGTGTATAGCCATACGGTGTGATAATATATTCATTCAAAATCTGTCTTATTTTCTCCTACTTTCCTTGCAACCATTTGCCAACAGATGTGCTATCAGCTGGCATTGTAGCAAATACACGCCAACCCATACTCCCCCACCTTTGACCCTTTTCTTCTTTCCTCTCTCTCTCTCCATCAAACTTCTACTCCCATCTCACTCTCCGTACGATGTTTGGGTCACACGCTATCAGAAGCCTTGTAGTGGCAGCCTGTCTCTCTATTCAGCCCACCCGGGGAAGGTATGCGCAGAGTAATGATGACAGCTTGTAGAGAATGCTGTCTGCCTCTTTACCGAGAACATCCCTTATCTCTTAGTTGCTTTGTCAAAACGTTGTAGGTGACAGGAGTTCATTCATAGAAATACAGCAGGGAAACAGAGCTTCTTGTTGGGGAGCTACTATGATTGGGTTCTTTGCTAGAGTAGCTGGGTCCACACTTGATTGGTATCAGCACGTCTTCTTTTTTTTTTGAGTGCTCATTGATTTGAAAGGCATGCTTTTAAAACAGTTGTGAGTGTTGCTTTGTAGAATCACTGGGAAAATGTGATGCCCACTGAGCAGATTCGTGTGTACTATTACTTCTTATAATGGAAAATGTTCGAAGAAATTTGTTCTCTGTTGACATGTTGCTGGCTTGCCTGTGTGTGGAGGTTATTTCACTGGACAACTTTATAGCTTTGATGCAAAATGGAATATTTTGGGCTTTTTAATGTATTATTAGTACAAGTAATACTATATTTATTTAATTATTGTTATTATTATTATTATTATTACTATTATTATTATTATCATCATAATATTATTGTCATTAGTAGTAGTATTCAATCTACTTTTATGCTTGCATTACTGTGGTTAATTAAGAAAATAATAAGTGGACAATTTTTACAGTTATCACAAAGCTAACGACTTTTAAGTTGTCAATTGTATGTAACAGCTCCAGGTTATCTCTACTTATGACCAAGTTACTCAGCAATCCAACAACAAGTTTTGTGTGTTCTTTTCTTGCAAACTCTAGCGCTGCAACCAGTTGCAAATGTTCCATTTTCTTTGTTTCTTGAATTGTCCTTGTCGTCCAGTTGTGTTTTCAATGATTCTGGACTGCCACTGCTTCATAACAAGCTAAGAACTGGACATTACAAGAACGCAACAGAACCACAACAACTCCATGACACCATTTCAAGTAGATTTGGAGTTTAGGCCTTGTTGACTTACGGAGGCAAACAAGGCCGATGCCAAGACATTTTTTTGCTGTCGTAAAAATGTACTTCAGCATTGCTTCACAATGGCCTAATTTGTTAAGGATTGCAAGGACATTATCATTAGTATAATGATCTGTTGGTAAGGTGTCTTTGTAGAACATCATAACCTGAGCAGAAATGCTGTGAGGTGTTATCAAACAGGTATATATATATAAGGGGGTTTCCATTGCAGAAAATTTAGCTGTGATTCAGCAAGGTCAAATTGCTTGTTCTGTTACTTGGTCTGCAGAATCTGGCATATCATTAGAATATACAATACCTAGGAATGTCAGCTCAAGTAATGTACAATTTACTACTAGGTCATTTATCCACAACTATTTAACTATTGTCCCAGTAGTTACTTCCTGTCTCCTTGGACTATTTTTAAAATGTTTTGGCCATAGAGCTGTCCCTCTGAGTGCTAATTTAGATGTGAATAAAGAACTCTGTCCAGTTGCCATGACATTTCTTGTACTGCCGTGACCTATAACCTTATAGTTCAGCTAGCATTTTTCCATACTAAAACTAAAGCATCTTTCATCTTATCTGAATATTTCAGTGTTTTTACAGAGGCAAATGACTTTGTGCAAGGAGGCACTATGTCCAGGTATATTCCCATACTGTGTGGGCGTATATTTGTGTTTAAGTTTCACGGCTATCACCCACCTGGTGCTTGTATGCATGGGCGTGTCCATTCTGTGGAGGCTTAAGCTAGCTTTGCTGTATAGCATAGGATCTAGTACACCCTGTTTTCAGTTTTAAAAAAAGATGTCATGTTTAGTCCATAGTTAAAATCCAAGTTGTTTTTTGATCCGTTTGTTGATAGTACTGGCTGTACTGAAGTCTAGTTGTAGGTTTTCTTGGCGATGTGATAATTAACTTTCAGTTTTTGAATAAGAGAGATCTCTTTATTGATAAATATTTCAAGTTTGCTGGTACTCAAGCATGTATTTGTATTGAGAAATATGCTAACTTATTATGATATTATTTCCTGACTAGCTTGTTGTACGGGGAGCATGTTCAGCCACCATGGGTGTTACCAATGTGGGTAATTGCAGCTATTTTATCTCTACCAAGCCTAACTTTTTATTGCAATGAAGCACTAAAGGTGTGAAACCTCAGTGATACAATGCACCAGCTTGCTATGAAAAATGAAAAAAAACATTTCTTGGACAAAAAAAATGGCTATTCCAAGCTAATCAGTTATATCAATTATAGTTCGATCAATGAAAGTGCTGGTGAAGAAGCTAAGTAGGCTGGAGACACCCATTGGTATATATTTTCAATGAGAACTCCACTTCCAGCACTTGAATAACTTCCCAGCATAATGCAAGACTATATATCGCGGGCAGCGAAAATATACTTGCTCATGTGACTACATACACAGAGCTGACAGTTTTAAATTAGCCAGAAATAAAACAAAGTAACACAATAAATGGTCAATCATCGTTGCGAATATGTAAATACCTAAATTAATGGTTAATTGTAAGTAATCTCCAACATCAGAGTAGTGTGACGGACAGATGGACAAACAAAACAGACAGGACGACTACTGTACCTCTCGCACATGCACGCTGAGGATTAGCGAGCTAACAGACTCAAAACTGTTAAATAAATTTATTGCAGCAGCACAGAGATGAAGTCAGTGGATATAAGTGGTAGCTGGTGTTTGCCAAGTGGAAGTGGTTACTGGTTGCCCCATTAAAATTGTGCAGTGGAGGTCAACTGAACTACCAACCTCGGCTAGATGTTTGTTAACAATTGATGATTTGTATGTTTTCTTGGAGCCAAGAGTTGATTCTTGGAAAACTTGCTGTTATATTATTGTTGTGGAGTAGAAGGGAGTTGGCTATTCAAGAACACTGTCATGTAATAATTCTAATCTGTTTGTAGTAGTAGTGGGCAACCATGCTATTGGGTATTGCTAGTAGCATGAGTAAAGTGGATTGAAAGGCTTGTGCTATTTCACTTGCTTTACCAGTGCTATTAATCAGCACCGGTTACCCTTGCTATCATTCAAATGGTAGGCCAGGTATGTATATATATATTTTTTAATCATTTGCACTGTAGCTACACTGTATCGGTCATTCACTATCTCTGGGTTTCAGGATTAGCGTTTTCCTGACCACCATCAACCATGGCTCCTACTAATTAGTTGAACTAATTCTGTCTAATAAGTATAGAACTTCTGTGCTAATGAGTCACATAGTCAGAACTTCTGTGCTAATGAGTCACATAGTCAGAACTTCTGTGCTAACGAGTCACATAGTCTCCAATTTGAAATTACTAAACTGCACTTCCTAAAGGATTTAACTTAGTTACCTTATATGTACTATTTCACTCCCCTCCAGGTGCTATTTCATCTCTCTGGGTCATTTAGAGTTGTGGGAACAGGTTCTATAGCTGGGAGTTGGTCATTGTTCAGTTCTATAGAGATGTATAGGTATTCATTTTTCTTTCTTATGCAGAGGTAGGAGTGGGCTCAAGTTAGTATGTGGTTGATGTGTGATAGTCTCAATTTCATGCATAAGTCTCTATTCTCTAGAGAGAAAGTGGTTAAGGAAATATATTAAATTTCGTGTAAATATACTTCATACCCACTCTCTAGGAAGTGAAAAAGTGAATACCTATATTTATTTACTTGTTTTGTACTTTAGTTCACCAACATATTGAGTGTGTGGAACTGAAAGCAAGGCAAGGCATTAGACCAGCTGCCAGGAGGCTTAAATTTTCAGAAAATTGTGTGCAAAGAGTTATAAACCTCCAATGGAATTTTTCAATCAATAGCGTAGCTATTTGTAATGACTTGTGGCAAATGGTCAAATCTACAAGTCTCCTCCCAAGGCTCTGCTTCATGAGCAACATTTCTTGGAGTTTCTGTACCCATTTGAATCAGACAATGTTCATTGAGACTGATTTAATCAGCCTTTCATTCTCAATATTCAATGATTCCATTCTAAATTATCTCTTTCCTGCCCACTGGAATGGGATGTTGTGGGTATGGCTGGATGTGAATGCTAAGTTATGGAATGGAAGCCATTTACTCATAAAAAGCAAAAAATTGGATATAGGAAATTCTGTGACATGTTCATCACCAGTCACAGGTAAGTAATAGCATACTGCACTTTGTGGTATAATTTTGAAAGCTTTATTCTGTTTAATTAATTCTGCTCTTTACTCATTGTTTCCTTTGAGTTATTTTGTTTCCTGGAGATTAAAAAAAAAATCTCTTTAGTCACAAATTTATGTATGTACTGTTAATTTCTATTTAAACATATATAATCACTATGAAAATGGGGGGGGGGGGGGGGGGGGGGGGGGAGGGAGAGAGAGGAGGACAGGTAAACAAATATCCCCTTGATTCTTCTTATCTTTCTCCCGTTTATCCCTTGATTTGTTACTTTGGGGGGCACACTGCATTACATGTACATAAATTACATCTTGTAATTGTAAGCTTAGTGTTGAGTAGCTCATGAATTCAATTCCGTTTGTGAAACCAATGAAAGGAAGCTGCTTATCATGATGACCAGTACCAACTACCGAACTTCTGCTTACTATCTTAATTAAAAAGAAAAATTGGTGATCCTGATTAAAGTTTCACAGAGACAAACATAACAACTTTGAACTGACAGCCGTTGCTAAGGAATTCTTGGGAAAGAATGGAAAATTTAATGGAACAAACAGATAGAGCTGAATCATAATTTTTAGCTTTTGCATCATCTAATTTTCCATTCAATTTACTGTGCCTTGAGACTGTGTTGCTTAGTTTATTTAATATAAAGTTTCATGTAATATAAAAATAGCAAATTTTTCGTTCGAACAGCCAATATTATGTTAATTAAAAGTTAACCTGATGTTTTGACTTCTTGCCAAAGTCCTCAAGACAAGAAGTCGAAATGTTAGGTTAAATTTTAATTAACATAGTATTGGCTGTTCGAACAAAAAAATTTGCTGTGATCATAATTATTTTAGCCGTGAATGACTGAATCATTAATTTAAGTGGTTTTTAAATAATAACAAAACAAATAACTCTAAAATTTTGCCAAGTAAAATAAACCAGCAAAAGTGATAAAAATAAAGAAAGATGTGAACATCCCATAATGGGTCTCTTGGCATCTGTTCAAAGAAGCACTGGAGGTTCCAGCTGGAAGGAATTCCAGCTGTTTGTTATCAATGCTCTTGGTCATTGATGGCATGGTGACTGGGATGATGACGGCGTTCAATCTTTTTGCTGCTTAATAATTCATGTTTGCCTCCCCTCCCACTTTGAAACAACTTTCTTCACCATCCCTATATTATTTCATGAGAATTAATAAAATTTTGACCATGCTTTTTAATCCTTCTATTGTTTGCTTTTTAACCAAACACACTAGTGGTTTACCAGGACTACATTTAGGTGATGATCCAGTTACATAATAATTTGTTTCTGGATTATAGAAGATCCTCAGAGTATTGTGTACATGTTTGTGTTTTGGTTAAAAAGTAAATTCTGGTTGTTACTCTCTCTGTTTCTGGTGGTAATCAGTAGGAACCTGTCATAACTATTTGTGGAAGATAGGTGAGAACCCAATATGTAATAGTGGTGCCATGACACTTGAAATAGACTGTCTTATATCTGGATTTTTCACTTCCTGTGCTTCTACCTTATTATCAACTCACCATTCAAAATTTACAAAGTGACCACATAGTAGAATTAATGTAATTCATGAGTTGTTATAAGTAGGCTGACCGCTCAGCTGTATTTATCTGTGGGATGACAGAAGAGTGTTCCTATGAGCTCTATGAGTGGGTGGCCCGTGTGTGCTTGTGTTGAATTGTATCAGGGTTACTATGCATGCAAAACTTTGCAATAAAGTTAAATATAGAGCAATACATTTTTAATTTTAGTAACCTTGCACAATGTCTGCTTTTAAACTTCCTGTGGAAAGTTCACAAAAAAGTTTTCTTTTGCACTTTATTGAAGTGATCATGTGACATCAGTTGAATGTATAGCTATGGCACTTTCTAGTAAGAATGCAGGAAGTCTTGTCAGTCTTATAAGTGCTGGAGGGAGAATGTTAGTGTAGCTCCACACTGGAAACTTGCGATCATTGACAATGTTTTATTTTACTCTTATTGATGATTCAGTCATTTGCGGGTGAAATAATTGTAATAATAGCAAGCCAATATTAAGTTAATTAAAACATATATTGGCTGTTATAATGAGAAAATTTGTATTATTATACTCTTATTATTTCCGTACATTATAAAAGTTGAAGCCACAATCTCTGTTTGTCATTAGGTCAAGGGTCTAATGCCAGCAATAGCTACTCTCATCTGGCAATAGCACTGCCCACTGTCTTTGCTGCTTTACTGGTCATGATAGTGTGCCTCACCTCAGTCACTGGTGGCCTATATGCACAGTGAGTTATGAAGGGGAGTGAGAGAGGTAAGAAGTGGTCTCCAGTTGCTGCCATATTGGCAATGTTCATATTTAGAGTGGTTCTTGTACTGAGACAAGCTGGCCAGATGAGACAGGTATTTGTCAATGAAGAAATACACTATGTCTGTTGTTCAAAGACAAGAAAAGAACGAGCTCAGTTTAGAGTGTGTCTTTAGGCTAGCCAGTAGATGAGTTATTGGAGCAATGCTGGAGAAACCCCACTATATGTGTCATTTACTCATGCATAGCCATTAGGCATGACCAAATTCTTTATAAAATTATAGCAAGTATATTATTATTACTTTTTTATTCTACTGTAAACATGATTAAAAAAATTTCATTGTTCTTCCTGTAATATACCGTAGTGGTGTACTATGCCACCCACAATTTGGACCTTAACTCATATATATTGCTCTTTTCACAAACAACTGGAGAAAATTAAATTAAGAGATTAAAAATGTCATCATATCGAAATCTTCAACTTGTTGTATTAGTGGTGAGCGAGCTAAGTGAGCTAGCAAGTTCGAAAATCTGTGTGTTTGGACGTATGTATGTCATTTTCTCAGTGGTTGACCCTGTCCAATACTTCACTAAACAGAACCCTTTAGTTTATCGATTGTTACCCGTATCTGCTTGGAAAAGTAATTGTTTACTTTTTTTTAACTGTCACTATATAGGATGATCTGAATTTTGTAGATGCGGCTAGGTCCACAAATACTGAAGTTCATTTTCTATTCTAATTCGTTGCAGTAGAAAATTGTCTTGATTAATGGCTCTTGGTCATAGCTATGAACACCCCTATGCAACATCATTGTTCAAGATAATACAATAGTGTGTTAATATATAAGGTGTGAGTATGTGAAAGAGGTATGTATTACAGCTACTGCTTAGCTATAGAATAGCACAAAATCTGAACAAACAAAAATAATTAATTGGAGAGAACAATTCTAGGCTCTAATATCTCTAATATCGGCAGAGATTAAAGATTTTTCACTATAGAAAAATGTTCTGTGTTGTATTTTCTACACGATTATGCATTTTAATGTTCATACAATAATTAGCATTTATAATGTGACTAACAAGAGCTGAAATGAATAAACTGCTACAATCAGAACTGAAATGAATTAAAACTAAAACTTTACAAACGTATTTTTGCAGACTAAAATAAAATGAGTGAATAGGTAAGTTAATGATATAAATAATGCAACTGATTTATTAAAAAAAGAATGAAAGTAATTTACAAGGACGTTTTAACAATGAGTTCAACAACAGAGAAAATTGAATTTTTTTTCTAATAAGCAACAGCAACTAAATACAATATAATCTTGCCCAAAATTAAGAATTACCAAGTTGCTCTAATTTAGCATATCTATTAGCTTGGTCTGCCATACCACCATAAGGATGAATAGTAAAATTCTCGATTCAGTGTATCCACAAGTAGAGGTGCATTAGAAGATCACAATTACTGGAGGATGAGGAAAAAATAACGATGAACAACTATTTTACTTTTACAACTTTCACTTAGCAGGTAAGAAATAATGAAAAGGTGGTCATTCTGAAAAAGAGGGGCTCTGAAAAAGAGGGGCTCTTATGACAGCAATCAAGCCTCTCCCTAAATCTACCACTGAATATGTAGATAAATTTTTGTATGAAATTATGGTGTTTCAGTACCTTATTTTCTGGTTATCTACTGTGGTGTGATAATACCTATACATTGGAATTGGGAGGGAGTACAGTATTGCTGAGCACCAATCAGTAGACCTCACCCAGTAAAATGATCACCTTTCATGGCATTATTAACACTAGGATTAAATTCCGTAAGGGTAGGGTGAATGGAAGACCACACCTTGTAGGGTTCAATTCAAACAATGGATGACACCTTTATTAATGCATTTTACCATAGGTAGGTCAAAAATTACTCCTTTTCCACACTCTAGTTACTTCCTGGTGAATAGCTATAAATTACTTCAGACTAATTAAATCAAATTTTGACTTCCTTCAAGTTAATGATTGGCATGAATGGATAATGTGAGTTAGTTGGAGTGTATTATCTATCTTCTATCAACTGGATCTGAGTTATACAATAATACAAAATGTTATCTGTACTTGATATTGCACTCCTCATACCACTGACTATTCTTTTCCTTTTGTGAGCTATACTTTAAAACTCAATACTTTTTTGTTAGGTGGAAAAGAAAAGAACAGAGAATATCAGAAATGTCACTGAGACAGTTCCAACCTCGACTTGTTAATTATCTCCCATTGAGGACAGGAGATGGGAGGAGTTCTAGCAGTGGCAGTGAGCAAAGCCTAGTAACTGTTTCTGTAGGTACAACTTGTGGATCATCTTCCACCACCAGTGAGGATACCAATAGCAGGGATTCTGATTCTATTTCATTTACTGGTGCAATCCAGCTTTCAACTTCTCTTGATAATTTATTACAAAGCACGGAGAACGGTAGTTATGCAATTTGTGAAGGTCGGTGTAGTCCAGACGGCTGTTCAATAAGTTCTGACGATAAGGATGGATTATTATGACCTTATTACTATGGTTAGTGAAACACATTACTTTATATTTTCTACTCAATTCAATCATTCCATGTTATTCATGTTTTATTTATTTGAGGTTTTTTGTTTGTTTTAATATAGTTTTAATTCTTCTTGGATTAAATAATGGGTACTTGAATGAGTATATTGGTCTAGTACTTATAACTGAAGTATATATAGACACCAATATTAGCAGCAATGTGACTGCTTGCTGAACTGAGTACTGTAACCCTCTCGCGCAAGCGCACTGAGTGTTAATAAAGTGATTATGCATTATGAGACTAGATGCACAAGTGGATCTAATCTACGTTGGGTGCTGGTAGATCGATGAGTACTTTAGCACTAAAATTGTTTGAACCATTTCAGAAAATTCAACCACATGGCACTCTGACTTTTAATAACACATTAACGGTCTTGCACTGAACTACTTGAAAAATAATCATAAACTGTTTGCTAGCTAACAACTAGTTCGCTCCATATCTATAACTGACTATAACAGACCCTTTATATATTATCATGGGCGAGCGTGGCAAAATGTGAAATATAGTGTTGAACTTTAATTTGACTCCTGAAACTTGTTACATTTTGGTAAAGTAGTTGTAGAAACAATTGCAAGAATGTGCTCTGAATGGGTGACAGCATAGCAGACCTGGGCAAGTTGAATGGCTGCTACCTCCTATACTAACATAGCACGCATCCGTTAAGAGTTGATAACTTCCAGTGAAGTGGAGTAAAGTTCACATCACGTGCACAATGTTACAACAAGGTGGGTGCTGTGGATAAAAGGTGTGCAATCTTTGAGGCCACTTCACATTTTACAATCTTTTGCAGAAAGAGGGATATTTTAGACTGCCCTCAAATGGGTGCAGTGGAAGTATATTTTGTCATCTACTGGAGACTTTAAAATAGTAAAAAGTTAATTTTTAAACTCTAAATTGTGCTATTTTAGTTGCAAGTAACTACCTGTGGTAGTTAATTTAGAAGTGCAGTGGACTGTGTGGCTTTTTAGATGTGGTCTCGTACCCTTGGCACAAGCTCTTAAAGTTTTGTTTGTGGGCGTCGCGGGTCGAACGTACAGTCCAACTTAGTGGGAAGGCGGTTCCTAAACTCGCAGTATAAAAGCAAGTCTTTCTATTCGTGCCTGATACAGAGGTGCCCGTTTCACGACCTCGTGTAATACCTCTAAGGAATGAGCTTACTTGATAAGTCGCCTACTAACAAGAATTCTCAACTGACGTCTCAGTACAACCCACCAACAGTGAGAAGAATGCGGAATACTGCCGTGCTAGTGAAATGGATCGAGGAGCATCAGTCTAATCCATACCCAACGAAGGCTGAGAAGCAATATCTAGCTTACTACAGTGGAATGAACCTCACACAACTATCTACGTGGTTTGCTAACGCCAGGAGACGGATAAAAAAAATCGGTATGAAGACGTGGTTAGAGGGTCGAAGCACCTTTACTGTGGACATATTTCCATCTGTTCCTGCAAGACCGCTCCCTCACGCTGGGACTGCAGACTATGGTGGTAAGTTTGGAACATTTGCTTTTTCCAGACCAGTAGTATATATCAGTTAACTAAAGCAGAGCAAACAAAATGAAGCTAACAAGCTTAATTTCAATTTATTTTTTTTTGCCTTTATCATAGGTATCTACAACACAGGAATTGCAAGTAATTCATACAACACCTATAATCCACTGAATCCTTATGGATCACATCAGCAAGTTGCATCAACAGGACTCTCTAGGGTCCAATCTCTGCAGAGCACAAACCCATACAGCAATGACGTTATGACTTCCTCATCATCCATCCAAGTCAACTATGGAGGATTGTATGCTGCCACAGTATCTCGGTCTCCCATGAACCAGTCATTATTGGGAATGGGTATGTCTTCATGGCCCACAACAGCTGCTTCATCTCTATTTCCGTCATCTTCAGTTGCCAGCATGCAGGCACGGCCTAGCTCTAACACTGGACCTACATTGCATTCTCCTTTAACAGCACAAGTGTATTCCTCTGAGACTGGTGTGCTTAGAAGTCAATCTGGGCTTGAGATGGGAGAAGCAGGCTATTCGTCATTGTCTCAGCCTTCTCCTGAGCAAATGCTACCAGAATGTGCTTCATCAGAGCCCAGTAAGTCCATACATACATATGTGTACTGTAAGCTAGCTTGCTGACTATACATTTGGCTACTTGCAGTTATGATAGCTGCTGACAGTTAAATATCTGTCTTATAGAAATTTGTGCTTCATGTAATTATGCCACATTTTTATCCATATTATTTTTTACTGTAGTGATTCAAGATTCCAGTCCAAAGGCTCGATACAATGGACAGAACTGAAAATATTCTGGATTTCTCTGATCACCACTTCATTATTCATCCTCATCAATATTATTTCTCACTGCGATTGTACTCTGTTTTTCTCTCTATACCAATTTTAATATTCTATTACTTTATGGCTGCACTTTTTTCTGGTACATTTCAATTTTCTGTCTTAATTCTTTTGAAGTATTTCAACTTTTAACCAGTATGAATAAACAACAAGCAAGAAGTGGAAATAGTCTTAAGATGACTTCCTGACTGCAATTAATAGGAGAGGTGTGAGAATGTTTATACAAAAGGCCAAGTCAAGTGAAATGTTGCCTGCAGAGTGCTATTAATACTCATTTTTCCTTGCTATAAGATTATAGCTAGTAGCCAAAGATTTCTGCAGTTTACTCTTTCACCTGCATGTTTGAGTAACATGCAAAATGATTTGCTATTATGAAGGAAAAAAAAAAGTTTGCTATTTGTGCTTGAGCACAAATAGCAAACGAGCCACCATAGTTAGGTTACATATAAAACTACAATGTTGTTACAGCTACTAAAAAATCACAGAACAGGTTTGAATCTTATTAAGACACTTTTACTGCTGCCAATAAAGCTGTGTATGATTTATTCGTTAGTTGCCTGTAACGCACAACATTTTTACACCTTACCATCGCGGGGATTTTCAAGTAAGAGCAACTTTGTTGCTAGGCCTTATAACCATGACAAATACTTACCCCCAACGACAAGAACTTCGGTAAGTATGCAAGTTTTAACTGTACCGCAAAAGAATTCAAGGCGGCGGGTGAACAATTCAATTTCCTGAATGATACAGGTAAAGATCGTTAGGCAGGATTCCATTTGGTGAAGTTTGGGACAGGGTCTGACCACCTAGCTAAGACAAAACGCCAGGGTCAAGGTACAAAATGAAATACATGTACGTTCAAACCGTCCAATCAGATTACCCCAATTCGCACGGTGACTATATTTCATACTCACCTCCTAGGTGAATAAGTGAATTGTGGACTGTGGTGGTTAAGGCGTGTGAATTGTTCAGATTAGCAGGCAAAGCTGGTTATGTATTGATGTGGAGAAATGTTGCTTATGTAAATGTATGCTGGGAGATGCTAGAAATACACGCGCAAACGTTTGAGCAGTCTAATTTCACAGGGTATCACGTCACCTGTTGTTTGTGGTCTCCCCAATTATTAGCGAGAGCATAGTTGCCAACTTTTAGATACAAAATGTAGGGACAACCCGGCGCGCAAGCTCGCCTGAAATATTTTGCCACGACCACGCCCCTTTTCAATTAAACCACGCCCCTTTTGCCACGTCCACATGCACATCGAAAGATTCAGTGGTACATGGTGATTGATCGTGAACTGATGATTTGTTTTGTGAACTGATGATTTGTTATGTGAACTTGTTTTTAGTCTTTGTGAAGTAATTGGCGAGTTGCTTTCTTGCGTTATGACTAAAAATAAGTCTCGAGCTGTACTGTTACAGTTTAGCCTTCATTTCCTGGCCTCGGACCCTCTCTGGTCGGTGATGTCGGGACTGGAGCTAGAATGTCGGGATTGCCCGCCAGAATCGGGATGGTTGGCAACTATGCGAGAGGGGAACGTTTTTTTTAGCCTTGTATGCCCAAAATATTTTATAGCACGAAGTTCAGAAGCTCAGAATTCATTGAATAGGAAATGACTAAGCTGTGTAATCTGTCTGAACCCCGTAGCAGCTTTGAGATCGTTGGAAATTGAGCTTCAGTTAATACCCTTAGTAACTGTAAGTCCGATTGTTAGCTGTTAGCTATTCTCTTTGCGAAGTAATATCTGGCGAGTGACGAAGCGAGCGAGACACTATCTGGGGTAACAATTGAAAATCGGGGATATTTGTATAGGTTCACCACTACATAATAGTTAGATGCTGCCTCGGTCCCGAAGGCGCCACGTTGTAGCGTCCCGAGCACGGCGAGGGCGCTCTACTTAGGGCCTGAAGGACCCTAAAAATGGTAGTTCACGACGGCTGCGCAGCGTCTAACTAATTTAGAACATAGCGGCTACTCCAACGGGACACTAAGCGTAATCGGAGCGACACTAAGTGTCCCTGCCCTCAATGCGATTATGTTTTCTCCTGTTATAATTAGCTATCAACATGACCTGCCTAGTGTCCATGTGTAATTGAAGTTAAGATAACCGTGGCCAAAAGCAGAGTGTTTAAGATGCATATGGTCTCCAGGCTGGACAAATATTAACTGGCTTTCAGACATTATATCATCAATGCCATCATCTTCATCTAATATCTGAATAATGAAAGCATTCCACTTTCGACAGCCATAATTGATCCATTCATTCCATTTGGGATTAGTGGTTTCGAGCACTGTCTTTGTGCTTTGTCTGAAGATACTCATATCTGATGCAATAGCTATTATTTGAATGTAAGGGTCAGGCTTGTGCCACAGAGGGTCTGTATCTATCAAATTATGCGCTGAGTTAATGAAAATATTAAGCATTGAATATCTTGAGACGTTTCTATCTAAGACATAGCTTAGTGACACATAGTCAGTACAACTCTGATTGTTACAATGCTTCATGTTGTTGTAAAACAATGGCTTCAAAGGAACAGTTTGAGACATTGTAATTCTCTCATCATTGCCTACTCTGTAATTCCAGACTGCAAGTCTGAAAAATTGCCATACATTGTCGCCTAAAATGAGAAATTCGTTCCAAATTGGTTGATTGCCCTGTCTGTAAGATGTTTGGTATATGTGCTGAATTCCATTCATGTCTACACCTTTTATTAAGACATAGGTGTCAAGACTCGATGAGAAGTGACCTTTCTTAATCTCAATAATAAGGAAGGCTCTAACACCACTCCCAGGACAAGAATATAAGTTTTTTGCTCGCTGGATATCCCTCAAGCTAAGGTCAGTTGCTTGGCCCAATGTTGGTCTGCCCTGCTTTTGAAACTCTTTGTCATTATACACAGATAGTGTTGTGCATCCAAATCCATAGCATTCTCTTCTTGAAAAAGCCTCAGTCGGGTAATGCATTGTGGATCGATAATCATAACCAATCCCTTGGTAATCTACTTCGGAGCTTTTTCGTTTAACAAAATTCAATACGTTTGTTTTGCTAATTCTTCTTGTGTGAATCATCACAAAGTTATCTCTGTCTGGCCTAGTGTGCTCATGCCAAAATCCAATAACATGCCCGATTTCATGCAGAATATGTTTGAAAATTGCACAGTTAAATCCTATGTTGACAATTTGCCTTCCACCTTGTTTCCCAATGTATGTCGAATAACATCCAGATCCAATGCTGGTAAAATATACATAATCAGGATGATTCAAAGTAGGCTCAAATTCTAGGCAAGTTTTGTCTTGCCAATATTTCATGGCTTGATGAATTAGTTTTTTAGTATGAGATGATAGTTTTTCAGAAAAGTTATACCACACAGTGTGATTATCCCACAGTTTGATTACACTAGTTGATGCAGCTTTTTCACGAAAATATTTTAAAGTCCTCTTTCGCCCACTTTTCTGATATTTTTTAAGAAAATAATTTTCTCCTCCTGGTAGACTGCTTAAATCATAAAGACTATAGATCAACTCTGCAGGAAGTTTTAAATCTCCCTCAAATATGTCATTACTATTCTCATTTTTAGTTTCAAAAAGCTTCATGGGCCTGGCAATTATTAATTTTATATAGAATATGCTGTGAAAAACCAATAAAAAGATGGTATCTTTATGAAATGCCCACATTACATCTAAGTAATAATAAAAGATTAGGGAAGACGCTGTTACTACACAGTAGCGTAGTTTCGTGAGCCAGACCCTCTGGTTAAACAGTAGCGAGGGTCTTTATGGTAGCTAGCTAGCTACTATAGTAACGCTGGGTTCGCACCTTTGACGCTTCATTTTGTTCGTGTAATAAGGCTATACACCAACAAAACTATTGGATGATGTATCTTCAAGTAAGAACAAACTGACCCAAGATCCAGCGGCGTATCGCTAGTGTTAGCTACCGGATCTGTGCCCTGCATATTAACCGTCCTATAGAAATTAGTTTTGTGCATTTCCTATAGCCAAAAACCAAGGTACAAGTCGGTTGCACCCCTCCGTTCGGTCGGTACGGGATTTACACTATCCTCGGGCCTTCGACCCTCGGTTGTGTAAATCCTGTACACCGCTCCACGTCGTGCGTGGCGTAACCATTGATAAAATAATTTACCGGGATTGGAAACGCCCAGTAGCCAATACAAAACGGGCGCTGTGACACAGACCGTAATATCTGCATTACCACCATTTTTACTAATCTTCTAGAAATATATAAAATCACATGAAATTGTTTAATAGCCTTTACAGGGAAGTAATTGTGCTGCACTATTCATAGATGATCACAAATGTAATTGAGTAATTAATGTTCAAAGTTGCTCAGTTGCATTAGTACAGTACACATGAATATTTTTAAATGGATCTCTTACGCTGATTAAAGCTTTATTAATGTAAACTTTCTAGGAGTATCCTTATACCCATAAAAGTGATCAAAACCATAATGCTTATTGCATTTACTAATACATTACACACAAGATTCAATTGTTATTATTGTATCAGTTACAGTTGGCTATCTAGCAAAGGGATCGTAACACTACACACTTTAATTTAAGGTTTTATTTTCATTATGTCCATTGAAATGGTTCACAATGGTGTATAATTGTATATTTAGGACTAGTTTGGCTTCAAATCTGCAGCTTAAGTTTCTTTTCTAGCCAGCTGAAGGGATTACAACAGTTTTGGTCGAATGACTGCAAAAGGGTAGCAATTCTATCAAGCACTATTTTTTATTCATTAGAGTATATCCAGTAACCTAGAAGTAGTTATTCCCTGAGTTAGTTCGCCTTATGCAGCTCCGGGTAGGTAGGTAACCACCGCCAACGAATGTTAGAAATGTTACACGCCTAAGATTAGCGTTTTGTACAGTTTCTACGGGCGCACGTGATCCGTTTCCAATCCTGGTAGAATTCTTTTATCAATGGCGTAGCCTATAATAGGCTCTGCCTCAGAGGGACCGTTTTTAGGGTCCCGAAGGTTCTAGGCTGTAGCGTCCCAATCGCAGCGAGGGCGCGGCCTGAAGGACCCTAAAATGGTAGTTCACGACGGCTGCGCAGCGCCTAACTAATTTAGAACGAAGATTTCTTTAAATATACCTACCCACTGTTACACATTAATTTGAACTTATGAACGAAACTACCCAGGCCGCCTACAATTTTGATGTTGTGCCTTGTTTAGCCCATCACAATTGTACAGTTCTTCGTTTGTTAAAGGTTTCAGGTCTAAAAGTGTAGTATATTGCTGCAGCATACTGAAGGTGAAATAAAGGTAGTCAGAGCTAGTTGCGATTTCGTTACTGTATTATATATATTTTTTGCAGGTGGTATCTGCAATGGAAAGTCATGGGTAAGAGAAGGGTTCAGTTTTAGAAGCTCAGGTAAGTTCACCCTGTGCTTAGAATTCAACCTCTTCAGCATGCTGCACATAGTATGCTAATATTATGGTAGGGGGCAGACAATTTGGGGGGGGGGGGGGGGTTGATAAGTGGGGGGGTGCACAGGGCAAAAACTTGAATTTCCTGTAGTCACATATTTAGGACATTTAATACTTTCACCACCTTTCCCGTGAAGGAGAGGGCTAAATGCCCTACATTTAGCCTATTCTCTATCAGAAAAGTGGAGAAACATGAAATCTCCTATAAGCATGACAACAAGAAATTCAAGGTTTTGCCCTGTGGTGGAGTTATTATTTATTATTATTATTTTTATTATTAAACTTTACAACCATGGTATAGATAACAGTAATGAGGATAGGTAAGTGATATAATCAGGACAGTTGACGGACATACAACAAGAGCTGTTGCAGCCAGATAGGGGAAGGGGGATGGACTTGAGGAGAAGGAAAAAAATTGGACAGGTTGACAACTTTATTAGAGGTTTGAATGGTATGAGTTTGTATGAAGTGGGGAACATTTGCTGCATGGACACAAACAACTAAAAGAACATGGCTTGTCAGACGAAAAGTTTAGTAAAAATAATTTCCATAATTTCCTGTGGATGTCTTTCTTGATGGTGGTGTACGGCATTGAAATGTCTATGGGAGAATGAAAATTCCAGAGAGTGACAATTCTGCTGCAATATTAATGACATGTAGTGTTGAATGCATGGTGGGGTGATTGTAACGTAGCCTAAGAAATGTTGAGAATGTGGGAGAAAATCTCTCTCTCTTCCCCTCCCCTCAACTTTATAGAACCCTAGGTAGTAGTGAACCTAGTTGAATTTTTAAAATAGTTAGGTGCAACCTCAGATGAAACTGCCAATTTTAGGTCTTGGAAGACCTAAAGGTGTAGCCGACAGAACATAGTGAGGGCTCTTAGTATATCTTGGTTCTATATTACGAAAGAGTGACTCTAAATCACTTAGGTCCTTCAGAAAGGGACAGTTGTTCCCCACCTGAGGTCAGGGATACATGCCCCTATAATTGTGTGCAGGGTAGTTGTAAGGCACCTCGTAGCTGGTGATGAGCAATGCGAAGGACCAGCTCTATCTATTTATTTAGATTGAGCAGTACGATTAGCAACCACAACTAGCTAGGCTAAGTACAAGCTAGAGTGACTACTGACAGATAAATAGATAAACTATGCCTACTATGAAGGCAAAGATAAAGAGATAGATTAAGTATAGATACCGAGCTTGCAGCAGCTAGTTTTCAGATTTTTCAACAAAAGGCATACCCGTAGCCAAGGGGGGTCTCGGGGGTTCGGTCGAACCCCCCTTTAGAGTGACTGGAAGTAAATATTTTAGCCATACCCCACATATAACTTCTGGAATATCATCATTTGTTTGATCGTGCTGAACCTGCGATGGAATTCTCTGTTGTTTCCCTAGATGTACTTCATACTCTGTATATGGATGGCCTAGTCTGGGTCCAAGTGACCTAATAAACACATTCAGCTCCTTGGCTACAAAATTTGCTCCCATATCGGCATGAATAAAACTTGCTACGTTACATCTATTCTTTATAAAGTGTAACGTAATGCACTTATTAATTAGTAAGAGTAATAGCACGGGTAAGCGTGCTATACGATATTAATAGCACAAGCTACAGAATTTGTTTTAACAGATTAGGAGGGGAGCCAACGGGAAGTATGTGAGAAAGTCAACCCTGAAATGCACAGACTGTGAGTGCAATATATAGTGTTGCTACACTGCAAATGATTAAAAAAAAAAGCTGGTCTACTATTAGCGAGTTATAGCACGGGTAACTTGTGCTATTAGGGATCAATAGTGCTTGTAAACTATTGGAATAGCACTCCGATTATTTTAATCGAGTTGTTTGTGCTATTAATCCCGTCAGGATAAGCTTTCTCCTTTGCTTTTAACCGATGGCTCCTCCTAAGCTGTTGAAAAAATACCGTCTAATATGGGTAGAGCTTCTGCGCTAAAGAATGACGTTGTCTCCAACTAGAAACTATTGAACTGTACATTTTCAAGGCTAGAGCTGAATGCTTGCGCACTTACCCTTACTATTTCACTTAAGCTACCGTGGCATTTTACTTTGTTCCCGTGCTATTTCACTTAGTTATAGCGATACTTCCAATACATTTTTGAACAGGCAGTTTACACGCCATACTTAAATAACTTGTAGTATAAAAAGGGCATATTAATGTTGCACTGTTTATATACAGCTCACCGCAGTGGTTAGAACTGGTTACTCGAGAATAATACCTTGTTTAATGAACTTATAGCTTTGATGTAGAATACATAGAACAAGTTATAAGCTTTAGTGCAGTTACCTTTTGTCTTTTAATATTATAGAAGAATTAACGTGGAAACAAAAGTAGGTGTGGCTTTTGCGTCTTCAAAATCCGAACCCCCCAATGCGAACTTCTGGCTACTGGCCTGAAAGGGAATGAATACAAAACAGAGAGAAAAAAAGAGTGATATATATCATTGGGTTTAGTGGGTGGTGTCTGCATACAGAACTCAGACAGTGAGGAGACTGGGCAGGGCCAAACAATCAATAGCTACACAAACAAACCAATTAACAAGTTCAAAGTTCATGCATTATTGGATGACTTTATCTTGCAGCACACATAGGGTCCAGTAGGCATGGACAAATTGTATTGCTAGGAAAGGTAGCCATGTTCAAAATTTCATTAGGTGATGTGCTTCACTATTAATTGCATTGTTAGCAGTTGCAGAGTTCTAAATTAGTTAGGCACTGCACAGCACAGCAATTGTAAAGTACCATTTTGGCTCAAAATAGTGTGCTCACTGCACTCAGCACACAATGGCCTAGGGTCTTTGGGGACCCACTAAAACAGTAGTTCCCTTCGAGGCAGCACTACAAAGAACTAAAATATAGCACTCGAGATTACTAGATTGGTGTTCTGTGCCCATTAGACTGTTAACTTGAAGAAAGAGCAAGACTGGCCAATTCATTCTTATAGGCTTGGAAAGATCAAAGCCTGTTACAACCACAAGTTTTGTGGTAAACCGTAGTTGTTCTAAATCCAAAATATGTATATTCATCTCAAGCTGATTCTACTTCGTGTTTCTTAGTAATGTTATGTTGTAGTTGGAATTGTGGTTGCCATTATATGTGATGAAGGTAATATTAACTATATTTAAAGAGCTACTATTTCTACTACAGAGTGCTTCACAGTGAAGATTTAGAACATTGCTGGTGTAGTTTTTGTATTGTGACAGAGGGACTTTGAATCTCTTAGGTCCTTCAGGGAGGGATTCTATATGTAGTGCCCCGCCTTCAGGGCAGGGCTTCTTGTAGAGTCCCTCCAATTGTGTTATTAGGAACTGTTACTAGGTTCTAAATTAGTTAGGCGCTGTGCAGCAGTCGTTAACTACTGTTCTTAGGGTCCTTCAAGCCCTAAGTGTAGTGCCCTCGCTGCGCTTACAATCAAGGGCCTTCAGGGACTCTAAATACAGTAGTTCCCTCTGAAGCAGCACCTAGCTATTATATATATATATACTAGGGCTTCATCTGCTGAGCTCTCAATCTGTAATTCTCAAAATACTTGAGGCCATGCCATAATATGCTGAAGATTGATAGAAAATACTGCATAAAGTAAACGTTTGCTGTATAAAGCTTCAAACAAAGGAATATCAATTCTTTTGCGAGTAAATAACTTGAAACTGCTATGATTTCAAGATACAATGACTGTTGCACCATGAGAGAGGGTAAGAAGGCTCTTTTACTGGGCAAGATGACTTCACAAGGCGAGTAAAGCAAAGACTGCCACTAAAGCAGACTAGGCACTTGTAAATTCTTTTTTTTTATTTTTAGTTTGTGGTTTTATTATTGTTATTTGCTCTTGTGCTAACTATGTCAGTTAATTGGACGTGAACCTACTGAGTATTTATAAAAATCGTTTGCATTGTAATAAGTGCTTGCATTGAATATATAATTCGTGTGGGTGATCCGAGAATAAACTTCAAAATTGTCTTTTCTTAAGCCCAATTCACAAACGAGAGGGTGGCGGTTAAGTGGGTGTGGTTATGGCCTTGGCTTGCCTGATTCAATATAGTTTCTAGACTTTTAGGCATCAATAAGAAGCTCCTTGGGAGAATAGGAGGCTCAATGGACCTCAGCAACCAACAATGAAACATTGTAACTGTGGTGTGATTCCAGGATTTGATTTGATGGTGAGAGGTCATCCACAGGCTAGTGCAGTCTGGTTGCTGAGAATTTTAGTGAATGATAGATATTGAAGAGGAAGGAATGGATTTTATTGGGGGTCAACAGTCAAATATTCCCCCCCCCCCCCTCCTCCCTCCCCCGGCCTATATTAACAATAATAAAATTACTATCTTGTTCACAAATCACAACTACTGCATTGGAAGATATTATAACAGGTAGTCCTCCACTAGTCATCAGCACATTTCAATGATGCTTGCTTCTACCCGTAGTAGTGATACCAGTGATTTTTTCTGAGGGATCATAAGGATATATGTATGCACTTGTGTGTGTGTGTGTGTGTGTGTGTGCTTATGGATGCATTATGCACTGGCATCTGATGCCAGGTACATGTGACCAGCTAGTGGCAGCAAGAAAATCTGCAATGTGTGTGTGTATGCATACACACACACACACACACACACACACACCACACACCTTGAAACCGCCCACAGAATATGAACCGTGATAGCGGGCCTAGTGTAACCTAGGCTGGCAACGTCTAGCTCTCACAGAAATGTCTATGTCTTGTTAGATCACCCTGCCTTCTGAAATGTCTTCCGCAGGCACACAAATGAAGTCGGTTGTTGCCTATTTGCAGCACAGGATCTCCTCTTCCTGCTAGATGCCACACTGTCTACACCTTCCTGACATCTCTTCCTCCATTCCTTCCTGTCCTGACATAGCTGGTACCACTCATCCTTCATCTTCAGGTCACTCAACACCAGGTCTCTCCATCTCTTCTTGGGTCCATGACATGCCCTCTTCTTCCTCAATTCACCAAACAGCACTCTCTTTGGCAACCTGTCATCTCCCATCCTTCCATCATGACCCAGCCAATCGCCATATCTACTAAAGACCAGCTCATACCAAACCTCTCACCTAACCTTCGGGAAATTATCCTCTGCTACCATTGTTCGAACCTAGTGACTCCAAGAATAGTCCGAACACATCTGTTGTGGAATACCGTCAAGTGCCGTATATGTTCAGCTTTCGAGGTCCACGTCTCTGCTCCATACATCAGGACTGGCACTACTACAGCCTGGTACACAGCTCTCTTGGAGAGTAGTGAGTTGTTGAAAACTGCTCGCTTCAGACAGCCAAAAGCTCTAGCACACACACGCACGCACACACACACTTGAACTTGAACGGATGCCACACCCAGACAGGTGATGGACCTCTGCATACATGCAGACTTGGCAGAAGTGATCATCACATGGGCTCATAGTGGCCCAGTCATCACTTGTCCTCCTTTGGGACGCGTCGCACATTTATGTCTGGTTTTCCATCTGCCTCCCACCAGCCCACCCAGCTGTGATTGGGGACCTGGCATTTGCTGGGGTGCAAATTCAAGGCCTTTCTCATGCAACAGCAATGGTCCAGGTGGGACTTCGGGTGCCCACACCACTTGCTGTGAGGAAAGGCCTGTTCTCCTGCGAGTTCCTAACCCAGGCTCCAGGAGCTGTGCTTGCGCGGCTCACAGTGCCTGCTTAGTGCACAGGCATCCTGGCTCTGCCAGGTGCACATAACCTCTAGCAGGTTGCAAGAAATATTTGCATTTTGGATTTGTGTGTATTCCCTAGACTTGAATGTCCCTGTTAAGTAGCACATTTTTCATAGGAAATTAATTCAATGATCATTCAGGGTGAAGTGAAAGTGATGATGATGGTACGCAAAACAACAATAAAACAATAACAATTGAATAAGATAGAACTTGTAATTCATGAAATAATTCATTTGAAATGAATTGGTTTAGTCAGCTTGACTAGGTAGGGGTTGGTTCACAAAGGAATGAAGTCTGGAGCTACAGTACAAATATATAAAAACAATAACTGTCACAAACACAGCAATGACACTTGATGCTTGCAACATGCATAAATCCCATAGCGTGGCTTGTAGACGGTCACAGCCTTGATCACAAAGCAACTTTATGACCGCTAATTCTATTTTAGTGACTATTTAATCACTTACCACCATCACTGTCGTCATCATCATCATCATCATCGGTGTCATTATCAATGACAAGTGGAATGAAGTTCAATTCTCCATTGTCACCACAGGAGACCTTGTCCCCTTCTCTCTCGTCTCCTTTCCTCTGCTTGTCCTCCAATTCTTTGCTTTCCTTTTCCTCCTCACATGTAACTGCTGCAGCTTCTTCCAACCTTTGTCTGACCTTCCTGAATGCCATGGGTTCACTTTCTGCAGCAATGCCACTCTATAAGATATAACAAATATTCTTAATAAAATGACATCACTTGTGCTAACACTAAAGTACTAAGAGTCTCTCAAAGTGTCCCAACAATGTTAAAATTAAACTGTCATTTAATTTTAGACAAGCTGGTGATAACGAATGGGCCATGGAGAAATATCAATGCATTACACGGATTTGACCAAAATCATTAAAAAAAACATTGTGACAAATTCTCAAACTTTTATTTATTTTTTAATTCATCTTGGTTGGTGCAAAGTTTGTTGTTGTTGTTGCATGTGCAAGAGGGTTATAGTAGTCGTCCTGTCTGTTTGTCTGTCTGTCATGCACTGATTTAGGAGATTACTGACAATTAACAGTTGATTTAGGTATGAACTTTCTCAGGATGAAGATTTAAGACCTTTTATTGTGCTACTTTTTTTTTTTTAATTTCGGGCTAATTATTGAGAAAACGTGAAGCCTACAGCTCCGCCTAGGTACCAGCTTTTATGGGCAAAGCCCCCTAGAGTGGAATTTCGTGTTGAAAAGTACATCGGTGAGTGTTTCTCGCCTGTTTAGCTTCTTCTCTTTTGTAGACAGTGTTTGGATGTACCATTTTCATTGGTCAGCTATTTTGATGCCTCATTAAGATAACTAACAGATAGCTTGTTCTTTTGGAAGGATATTACATTGTTATTGATAGGTATTTTTAATAGCGCTGAGGGTTCGCACCTTTGGTGCTTTATTTTCTAATTCTTTCACCTGGCATAAGTTCCTCTGATCTGATTTCAGCTAAAAATAAATTTTCAATTGCAAGCCAGACTAATAGTTAGGCGCTGCTTCAGAGGGAACTACTGTATTTAGGGTCCCTGAAGGCCCTTGATTGTAGCGTCCCGAGCACAGGGAGGGCGCTACACTTAGGGCCTGAGGGATCCTAAAAACAGTAAACGACTGCGCGCAGCGCCTAACTAATTTAGAACCTAGCAACACAATTGGATACTCTACATATAGAAGCCCTGCCCTGAAGGCGGGGGCAGTACATATAGAATCCCTCCCTGAAGGACCTAAGAGACTTAAAGTCCCTCTGTCACAATACAAAAACTACAGTAGCTATGTCCTAACAATAGTTTCCTCTCTCTCTCTCTCACACACACACACACACACACACACACACACACACACACAACAACAACAACTACCTGCATGCTATCCACTTACTGGTGATGATGTAGCCACTCTTTTGTGGATGGGAAGTTTCTTCTTGTGGAGGAGTGGGCACTTGGACCCCTGAGGGCATGTTCCTGTGAGAGAGAAGCTGGGGCAGTCAAACCTGTGCTGTAGCTTGCACTGCAGTAAGGCAAACATAAAAATAATAATAGCAAATTTTTCTCTTTTTAACAGCCAATATTGTTAATTATAACTTAATTCTTGCCGAAGTCCTCTTCAGTTATAATTAACTATATTGACTGTTAAAAAGAGAAAAAGTTGCTATTATTTCAGCCAAGAATGACTGAAACATAAAATATTTGATACAGTCTCGAAGATTAATGCAGGGGTTTTCCCTTGGGGAGGGGAATGGCTTGCAAGCTTAAATCATGTGTCTGTCACAAAAATCTAAAACTCTGATTTAGTTAAACTGAAAATGAAATAAAATCTTCAAATAACTTTCAGATATTTAATTTTGTCAGCAGGGCCAAGGAAGGTTTGTGAAAGGTCATTTCACAGGTGCACTGTCAACTAGTCTTAACAAAAGACAATACTACAATTCCTAGCATTTTCTATTGCCAACAGCAGAACCTGTGGTCAACTTAAAAGGGTCACCAAATGGAAGTCCAAGATCAAGTGACCACTGTCTCCCCCCCAGGATTGGTATTGAGGTGTAATAATACACTTACTTGCTCTCCTCTGGGGCAGAAGCCTTTGACAAAGTCTGGGCAGACTTTGACCTTCTGTCCTACACTGACATGCAGGTAGGGGCAGTTGTCTCTGCCACACATGCCACGCAGGAAGAACTCACACGTTGGTATCTGGGGATGTACAACCAAACAATATCATGAAGTAAAAAACAACATCAACAACAACAAAACCAAAAAAAAAAAAAACAATAATGGAATGATGTACAATCAAAGTGGTATTTGAAACTGTCCAGCAAAACAATCTACTACTCCACTAATGCAAACATTGCAGAGATATAAACACAAACAGCCTCCCCCCTTCAGTTATAATTAACTATATTGACTGAAAAATTTGCTATTATTTCAGCCAGGGGGAGTGCCTGGGTGTGGTGGCTGTGTGGTGTAGTGGTTGTGTCCTTGGTTCAGGGCCTGAGGTCCTGAGTTCAAAGCCCAGGTGCAAGCTGACAGAGGTGTTCATGACCACCTAGCTGCATCAAGAGAATTTGCACTTATACCCAGGCCATAGGCTGACAAAAAACCTCAATTTTTGCCCCTGCTTTCGGTCACCCATTACAGTCAGAACAATATGCATACCACGATGGTCACCACAAAGTAAAGTGTATTCTCCAGACAATATTCATTAGAAAGAAAGACAAGCTACCAAGTGGAGTAGTTACCAAGGTGCCAGTCTTGACATTAAGAAAGAAGACAGACGAAGTGTGTGTGCATGTGTGTGTGTGAGAGAGAGTGCAGGTGTGCCTGAAAGAAATGTTGATTGTGTAAAGCATTAATGTATTACATACGTGTTAATCACAAAAAACAACAACAAAAACAACAACAACAACAACAAAACTTAATAAGTTCCATTGCCTTCATCCACACAGTTAGCACAAACAGACAGAAGTGTAAGCACCTCCTGTGCTATTCCCCACAATTACCCAATTACAACACTCAAAAGGAAGGGAAGGGGCAGGGCGGAGTGATGTGTAGATAATAGACTCATCAGTTCTCATGTTTGTGCAACCTCTGACAAGGGCTTGGGGGGTGGGGGGTGGGCATTCATTCCCCTTGAGTTAGTTCATGATTAGTATTGATTAAATTAATGACAAACTACAAAATTACACCACCCCCTCATTTTTTCATACCCTAAATTTAAAATTACACCCCCTCATATTTTCATACTCTAAATTTTCCCCCATTTTTGTATACAGTCCTGACTGACCAATCATGTCAAGAGACAGAGACACAAACAACTTCATGTCATCACATTTACCTTTCCCTTCACTATTACATGGGACAGCAGACATTCCTCGTCAGTCTTATCACACGTTCCTTTCAGAAACCTGGCCACATAAACAAAATAAACAAACACACAAACACGAGCAAATACAAACACACACACAGGTGAAAAAAGATTGAGAAGGGTTGTATACAAGACTATCAAATTTTAAAGGCTGGAGCACATTTGGTAATTGACAAGGGTTCAACCAAACAGAATATTTACTGAGCGATTTGGTAATACAACATTTCACCTTATTCTTACACCATTTAAATTAAATTTAAACTAATAATGTGCTTGAGCACAAATAATGAGTGAACCTTTGCACAAACAAAGTACTTCAAACGATATATCAGTCCATTTCTATATGTATTGTACATAGCAGTTGTGATCATACTTTAGCTAACAAAAACAGAACTACTTTCTTATCTCAATTTCCCGAGTACTGGTATTTTGTGAGTTACCAGTAGCTTCTGACAATGGGCACTCACAGCAACAATAAACGGCAGAGTTTTTAAATTACATCTGGTAAAGGGTCTCAATACCATTAGTAACCTTTTCCCATAACATTTTGTGACTTGAAAAAAAAACACACAAGAAGTTCTAAAGAATTACTGCACAGTGTTGAATCTAACAGTAAGTTTTTAAGAGCTAAGTGCATGTTGTGGCATTCAGAAACAACTAATACAAAGGGGTAAACAATTAAATTTCCTTGAATGATAAGCGATCACTAAATCGAAAGATTATGTTTAGTGGAGGTATGGGAAGGGGTAGACCACAAAGCAAACACAAAAACCCGAGGGTCAAAGTACAAAATGACACACGTATATCCACACGCATATATAAAACAAACAAATATCCCCAATTTTCAATTGAGTTACCCCTTCTTGGGTAGCTTCGCTCACTAACCAACTACCACAACAATCAATATTGTTCTATAGAGTTAGCTGGTGCACTTCTAAATGCAGCCCTCCCCGTAACTCCATCATTTATAGTTCACTGCATTACTGCCGTGGCCTAAATCCTGCTCTGCCGTTTCATAAAGATTCTTACTTGGGGCACACGGCAATCCTGGCTGGATCATGGACATAATGACAATCCTTGCCTTTGTTACATTTTCCTGAATAACACAGTCACAACACAACTAATAAAGGATTCGGTCAGAATCAAATCAAGCTTGATGTGTGGAAATATTTAAATAGTTTTACAACAGGCACATGCTAAAATAAACCTAAGTCTTCTTTCCGGCTAGTACGTACCAAAGCGATTGTAGAAGACGCAGTATTTATTGAGTTTTCTTTGTACCCTGGCGTGCCACACGAAGGCCTGGCTCTTCTTCACCAGTCGACTGAAATACAAAATACGATCGTAAGTAAATATGTAAGAACATCACAATACAGCTGACTGAATGGTCTAATATATTAACTTTTTCATACATGCTCTGATAAAACATTCCATGTACTAATTTCTATCCAACTATTGAATGCTTATCTAGCCATGTACAGCTTATCATCTTACTATCACCCCCCCCCCCCCCCCCCCCCCTACTTACCTAGCCATCTTTCTCTTGATGAAACTGCTCCTAGCAGTGCCGAGGTAGCCAGACATGGAAGTCCTCACCCCACCATTGCCACGGTTACCAGCAACGCCTCCAACTGTCAACATGGAAGAAGAAGACAAAGACAATCTCTTCAGCCTCTTCCCAGTGGGGTCCACTGAGTACTTTCCCCCGTCGAAGCTCACCACAGAAGGTGGTCGCCATCTTGTCAAGCTCCTCCTGATGATACTGCTCTCCCACTTCTTCTTGGCGACGCTCTGGAGGTGCGACTCACGTCCTGGTTCCCATTTCCTGTTTTTAGACAGAGTTTTCACTTTTGCCTTGCGCAGAGTTACCGATGGCTTTACTCCAACGCCAACCCACTGCTTGTTGCCTCGTCTGGTCTTCTTTTCATACCCAACCAGCTTGGTGGGGGGACGAGGATGACCACTCACACGTTCTTCACGAATAAACACCACATCATCATCGTTGCTGTCGTTGCACCTGGTGGGGTTGATAGCAGAGGGTGTGGCTTGAGGCGCCACCCACACTTTGTTGCTGTAGTGCTTCTTGTAAGCTAGCTCCAAAGCCTTCTGCACGATCTTCTTGGTCTGATTCACAGAGCTGCATAGAACAAGAGGAGGAATAACACAGATGACTCGTAAAATAGAATAAAACTTTGTGGAGCAGAGTTGGGGTCAAATACATTGCAATTGTAAACTGCAACTAAACATATTTTAGTTATTGTAACTTGAATGAGTACAGATTAGCTGGCATTGCACAGTTTAATTGTTAGAGAATGTTTCAGTCCATGGAAGAAGGTCCATGGACAGAAACATTCTGTAACAATATTAAACAATGCTATGTTCAGCTAATCTGTACTCATTCAAGTTCAAATTCATGGCAATGAACCTCTATGATACAATGCTATAGCACTTGAATGACAATGAGTTCTATGTATACTCACAATGCATTTAAATTTATGACTGCATAGTTTGAAATACATACAAACTCGGTAAGGTACCGTCAGTTTTTATTATAGGAAAACACATTCTGAAAAATAATCATGTAATACAGAAATCTTTAATAATGGGGCGTGTCAGCCCAGCAAATGGAATTCAATGGATACTGTATTATTAACAGTTAAAGCATAGAAAGAAGTTGTAATGCCTGATTAGTTTAGTAAAAAGGTTAGGAGATATGAACTGAGAGCAAGGTTTTGTGGGGAAGGGACCTGACCTGATACAGTTTCACTTATATGAAACAGACCACAGCTCCATGTGATTGAAGGCAGGAATGACATGACAAGATTAAACTATACTAAGTTAGAATTGAAATTCCTAAAAAACTACTGAGGGAAGGGGAAAATCAGTTTGACAGTGTGTGTGTGTGTGTATGTGTGTGCGCGTGCAGTGTGACACCAGATAATGTATGTGATGCATTATTAACAAGTATAATACTGTAAAGCATTTGCAATGCAAAAAAAAAAAAAAAAAAATTGACTTCTGAAATTAAGTATTAGTTTTAGCAAATGGATTGTAAAGAGAGAGAGTGCAACTGCAATTAAATACTTAAATACTTTTGGGGTATTAGACCCCAACTATGGACCAAAACAAAACACATTCAGGGTTATTTTTAGGGGGAGCAGGAGGGAACATTTGTCCCTCCAAGAAATACACAATCACAAGCATGTATCCCTGCCCCCCCCCCCTCCCTCCTTCTTCGCTGACAAAAATCTTTATTCTCCCCCTTAGCAATTAAAAAAAAAAATAATAATAATAATAAAATAAACTGACACATAAACTCACTTTGTCCTGAGTTTGTACTTGCTTCTCCCTACCACCACACCCTTGTGGTGAATCTTGTGGCGTGAGGGAGTGGGTGTGGTCAAATTAGAGGCGTTCCCAGAGGAGCCGTGTCTCTTCCACAAGTACCTGCTACTGCTGCTCTTTGTAACATTCGACGGTTTCGAGTGTGATTGTGCGGATTCCAGCGCTGGCTGAACACCGGAGCTTGAGCGTCTTTTCCACTTGTAACGATTGCTTTTCGATGATCTTTTACCGAGTGATTGAGCAGGTGTTGATGTATCGGCATTGGTGGATGGTCTCTTCCACTTGTAGTTGCTTTTTTGAGATTTGCGATGAGAATTGCGTCTTCGTGATTTGGTTACCACTGGAGGCGTTATAGAGGGGCTTGGGAGGACATTAGAAGATGATTTATCTGTACGAACCGGTGGAGTATTAGGTTGAAACTTTGGGATGGGCGTGGCAGATTGAACCGGCGTGGGTGTGAATGATGCTAACTGTTTGTGTTTACTTGCTAGTGGTGTGGAGCAGTGTGGAAGAACCGATTTCACCAAAGAAGACTCGTTTGTGGTTTTCATATTTCCATGAGACTGAGACTTTTGGAGGAAAGTGTTCTGGAGAGGCGAGGTTTGGTAAAGGGGAGACTGCGCGTGGGAGTTGTCCCTACGTGGATGGTTTGAATGTGCCTTTCCTCCCACTGTTCCACTCTGCCTCTGCCACTTTAACTGTGGTCTCGATGGAACACTGCCACACCCCTTAGCTGAACTACAATAAATAAATATTAATAAAATTCAACAATTAAAAAAAAATCATTCATAAAACTCACGCAGCACATATAAAAAGTTTTAACATCAATTGTAATCCTAGAAAAGGTTCCACAACAGTTGATATTGATGGTATTCAAATTAATTCACAAGCAGATACAAATTCAGTTATAAATTCCTTTATTCCTGAATCATTCTGGAAAGAGCTAGTCCCAGAGTTACAAAACACCAAAACTTATTCTTACTGTTTGAACTTGAAGACACCAGAGCCTTTACCAGAGTTATTCATCTGGTCACGGTCACGCCCACTGTAACATCCTCGACCTTTCCCAAAACCACGCCCTCTACTCTTTTTATGTCTGCGAAAAGATGACGACGCTGTTCCAGATTGCGATGAAGCAGCTGTAGTGGTGACATCAACACCTAATTCTCTCTTCACAGCAACAGAATGAGACGTACCCGGCACATTATCGGCTCGAGAAGCAAAAGCATTTCCGCGCATAGAGTATTTGGATCGATGGCTAGCTGTCGTCACTTCTGGTCGGTCGTTCAATTTAGCTGTGGTGGGTGGATTCTTCCAGGTGGGTGGAGTTACACACGTGGGAGGTAGAGAATACGCAATTTTATTAGAACTGTCCTCTTGTTTAATGAAGACAACAGACCTTTCTTGAGCTGGATTGGTGTGTTGTTGATGTTTCCCCTGAGGTCTGTACACCATATTCACATTGTGAGATGTGGAGACCCCAGGGAGCTTTTGTCTGCCTCTATCCCCCCCTTGATGAGAAGCCGAGTACCTGTTGATAATGATAACAACAACAACAACAACAACAACAATAACAACAATAATAATCTACATAATAATATGCTTGTGTGTCAGTAATGGCGACAGTGATCGACAGTATGTGTGTTCATGAATAATTCATGAGCTTAAAATATTTGGTAAAGCATCATCATCACATGAAGGGTAAAGTGTCATCACATGAAGGGTAAAGTGTCATCACACTCAGTAGAAAGTGATTAATTGTAACCAAAAAGCAAGTGTAATAGACTAGGGAAGACAGCATAGGTTTAAAAAAGGAAGGCAAAAAAGAAGGCAAAAGGCGATTAATAGAACCAAAAAGTGGGTGGATTTGGCGAGGTAATTCGGTGTAGGTTTAAAAAAGAAAGGAAGAAGGCAAAAAGGTGAGCAATTAGATTAATTGTAACTAAAAAGTGGGCAGAATGACAAGTAAAGTTGGCTCCAGTTAAAAAAAAGGGAGGTGAAAGTACAAAAAAAAAAAAAGGCAAAAGTTTCGCAAAACTTAAGTCCACAATCATGATAGAAGGACAGAGATCCAGAAGCAGGAGAGATAGATAAAAGAGGAGATGACTCCATGACTCAAGAAGAAAGAGCTGGGAATCAGAAAAGCTGAGATGGTTCACGAAAAAAGAGAGCAGGAGAGGGAAACTGATGTAATCTTAACCAATGGTAGAAAAGATAACAATGAATCAAACTGTGCTATGCATTCTTACTTTGCAATACGTCAAGCGCCACTGTGTGGCGGGGTACTTGCTAGTAATAATAATAATAGTAGTAGTAGTAAGTGAACTGATGGTAACCAGTCCATAAGTCAGCAGTCCATTCACTGCAGACACAATAAGTGCTACCTGAAGTGCATTCCATTGTACATTTTTTAACTACTAATATTTTTATTTGATGCAACTAGTAAGCAGTGCGAGGGAGAGACTGGTTGCAGCTTGTGCTCATGCAAACCTCATGAAAAATAGGACCAAACTCATACAGAGAGATATACTGCAGTTTTCAGGATTAGGCTGTCTGGACCAGACTATAGCACGGCAACCACTTATTGCCATCCAATAGTGATCCGTCAACTCCAGCTCTGCAGCATGAGATTCACCCTCGCCGCAAATTTTGAACTCCACTAGCAATTAACTTATCTAATAGCTATTCTCGTGTTATTTATCTTTGTTCTGTTTTCAAACTCCTCCCTTTCTTACCCAACTCAATTTTGTGTCACTTCACCTCTACTTAATATAAGCATCCTTTTCCCTAAATTATGTTCCAAACTGTATCTAAAGCTGTTGCCACGTGAGCTTCTGCCAAACTATCAATTGATAAAATAGAATTCTAAAACCAAGCAGGCTCTTATTAGAATAAAGTGGCAACTATAATATATTATTTTCATTACTGACCTTGGATTCCACTTATTGTGGCCTCTAAGCTGCTTCTTGCCTCGTCCTCTATCTGAAGTCTGGTGGGACTGAATTAAATCTATTATAAAATAATTAAAAAAGTGATAATTAAAATTGATAATGGCATCTTCCACTTCTAAGTCCTTGTAGCTAACACTGAAAATACCTTGTTAAAAACAACTTACTCGTCAGATAATTAATTTCTTCCACAAGAGAACCCTCACTTCTAGAAGCCATGGCATTTAATTACGCGTACATCCTTTGCTTTAAAAAGTTGCTTCAACCTGCACCAACACAGGCTGGCCAGAGTAATTAAGTCCAGTCAGTGTTATTATAATTGTTATCGCTCTACCGCTATTTTTCTTTATTTCAATATTACTGCAGGTAACAGCTAGCTCCACCCCTTATAATTTCGCAAATTTAAGTAATTCCGAAGGGCATTTCACACTTTGACCTTTAACTGCTTAAAGTTTATCGGAGTGCTTTGTTTAGAACGCGTCTTCTTCTTTATTTTTATTGTTAGATCAAGAGAGCCTGGTTTTTAGGAAGACCAGTAATCGCTATGTATTCGGTGAGGTCCCCCTCGGCGTCAAAAAGCTGTACCGCCTGGTCATTATGGCGATCTGGAGCGATGCCTGTCTCTGCTCCAGTGGCAGTTTCTAAGGTCGCGCCACCACCAGTTTGTTCTTCCAAGACACAGATACCTTGGTCTCCAGTGCTATCCAATGCTACCAGTTGGCGTAAGTGATATTTTAAGGTGTTAACATTCCATTTAGAGCACACTTAATTCTGCCGTTTGAGCCGAGATGATTTGTGGTTACCTGCTGAGGTGTCCTGGATCAATCCTACTAGTACCTGAATATTCTTATATACTAGTGATGTGCTTGAGCACAAGTGGCGAGCGAGCCTAAAAACTATACTATTTTTATATGAATGATTTTGACTTCTAACACTGAAGCTACTGAAAATAAGGTGAGTTTTTAAATTACGCATACACGGTAAAGGAATTTCAGTGCCATAGTAACAACTTGCTGCAACTGTTTGAATTGAAGGAAAATATCAACAACAAAACAATACACGTTATTTAAACATTTTCTTTGTGATATTCTTTAGCTAAGTAGTGGCTGTAACACACAATGCTTTGACACAACTGGACATACACTTACACGAGGCTTACCTTCGCGGTTAGTCTAGTGGACAATGCATTTCCAAGTAAATACTGTTGCGTATGGCTTATAACCATGACAAAGAGCGCATTGACTTACCACCGCCACTAACTTGAATAGAAATGGAAGTCCCGTAAGTGTTCACGTTTTAACTGCACCCGCAATAGAATTCAAAACGGTAAACAATTCAATTTCTAGGGTGATACGGGTACTGGTCGATAACCAGAGGATTCTGTTTAGTGAAGTTTGGGACAGGGTCGACCACAGAACTAACACAAAAATGCGAGGGTCAAAGTACAAAAATGCCTTGTGTACGTCCAAACATATTTATAAACAAATATCCCCGATTTTCAATTGAGTTACCACTGATAGTGTCTCGCTCGCTTTGCTCGCTCGCCAATTATTTAGCATATGATTTAATATATTCTTATCACCTTCTCTTACTGTTGTGTGTGCCGGAGGCTAGGGTTGGGCGATATTGGGTTATTCCCATCACGGTACGATATTATAAAATTAATTGCGGTATGAGTAACTAACAACTATTTTTTTAAATTTAAATTAAAGTGTATAAATAAGAGAATTGTCATTGTCAAAATAATGATAGAAAAAGTTTTTTTTCAGCAAGTATTTTAGTTATAAGTTGTTATTCAAGAAAACAAGCATATTGACTTTTTCAGGGTTGAGGTTTCCTCTTAGGGAATTCACAATATGGCCACTTGAACTAAAAAGCCGCTCAGAAGGACAAATCAGAAGCCTGACTTCACTGTGAACCTTGGGGTGTTTGTTCTTTAGGTGCGATAGCAAGTTCGAAGTGTTCCCAGTAGCCGCCCTAACTTGCACGCCGCAAATTCGACAAACAGGATTGTCCTGTTGGCTGCCTCCGCCATTATCATCCGCGATTAAACTGAAATACTTCCGTACAGCCGATTTTGTACCGCATTTCTCGGTAAGTTGCTGTCCAGACGCCATCACTAAAAACGGTAAAATACAGCTGGAACTCTATGCGTTGCGCATGCGCAATTTATCGCGGTATTTCCCGCGTTACTCGGTATAATTTCTTTTATCGTACCGTGACTAAACACCGTGATACCGCCCAACCCTACCGGAGGCTTGCAGTCGGTCGTGCGCCCGTGCATTCTGCTCCACGGGCACGCCTCCGATTATGGCCATGTAGGTCTTGGCAGCCTCGGCGCATGCACCAAAGGTTCGCCGCCTCTCAGCAGCTCCTGCCCTGCTGTGCAGCTGCTATGCCCCACCACCGCCCCAATGCAGGCCACTCGGAGAGCCCCGACTGCTCCGACGCACACACTCGTTATCCCTCCCCTCCTGCACCACCTTGCCCACTTTTCCTCTTCTGCTATCCTATATTCCCCTGGTATAAAAGATATAGGCCTCTCTCTCTCTTGATATGATCAAACACCCAAAGTAGTGACATGATCCACCCGTCTGACCCATGGTTACTCCACCTTCTTTCCTTCGGCTTTTACCGCGTCCGTTAATCTCTCAAGGCCTTCTTCACTTCATCCACAAATGCTCTCCTGGTCAGCCCGATCCTTTCTGCGTTCACGAAGAACGGGCCTGGGCCAGCCTTCCTAATCACCATGAACTTCAGTAACGTAGTCACTGGACAGACCGGCTTGTCTGTTCTCACCAAGGTTACGAAGGCGCCCTGTCTTAACCTGTCTGTTTATGACTCCTTGATCCTCACTCTGATCTTGCTGAGGGACCTGATGTCCTCAAGTTCCACGTCTTCCCACCCCAGATGAACCTTTGGATTGAACTCTCTTTTCTCTGGAGCCAACGCCTCTCCTGCTCTCAGGCAGCCAAAGAAACAAAGACAGGCGGTCGCCCACAACATGACTCCTTTGTCGCCCATCTTACGTTTTGCATGGCCTGCATGTGCTGCCACTTCACAGAATCCCTCTGGAGCTTCTCTTTCCCACTCACCGCTCCATTTCTTGCAATCCCTTTCCGGATCTGATTCAGCTTTGCCATATCGCTCCACGCTGGGCCTGGCATGTCCGCCTTCACTTGTGCTTGTCTCAATCCCGCCAGGTGATGCTTGATGGAGCCGGCCTGCAGGCCCTCGCACGCCAAGGTTACCACGTAACCGGTGGCCTATCCAACTAGCTACCAGCTGCCTGTGTGTGTGAATCGGCTATTGTGTGTGTTCTATCTATACCCTACGCCTTCCCACCCCCAGGAATTACCACCTCCTCTAATCTGCTCTAGCGCCTCGCCCGCCCCTGTTTGTCCATCCCTGCCTGACTAATACTCACCCTTGTTTACCGCATACTTTCCCACACCGGCTGTTATTTCATTATTTACATGGCCATCAGGGCTATCTACCACCATTCCCATCTCCCATCTCTTTCTTTTTCTTTTTTATATTTTTCTTTTATTTTATTTTCCTTAATTTCCACACCAGATCGAGACTTTTACTCGATCACACCGGTGTCCACACACACCCTAGACTACACACGAAACCTACCAACCTACATTTACCTCGAGTGCCCGTCCAAGCCCACCCCCCCCCCCCCCCTCCCCTACACATTCTTTTACATCTTTAACCATTCCTTGTCTTAACTTTCACTTGCCCACTGGACGCCCTTGCAAAACCCACTGAGCTCCGGTTGTCACGTACTACCAACAGTATGGAGGCAAGCGTCAGGAATGTTTGCGTCAGCTTTCCAGTCTACTAACCACGTCCCCGCCTATATCCTTCGCCCTTTCACTCGTCCCCCTCCCCTCACATACTAACTCTATAACCAGGCTAATACCAGCCTACCCTTTCTCCCCCTCCAACCCTTTCTATTTTTATTTTCCTACCATTCACTGGTGCTTCCTCTTCTCTGACCAGTCTTCCTTTCAATCCTTGCGATCCTGTCCGCTATCTCTACAATCGCCTTCTGCTGCAACCACAAAGGGTCATCTTGCTCAGGAGTCTTCTCCCTCACTTGCTCGTCCTCCTCCTCACTTTCTACTGAGCGTTCCTGTTCTGCCCTCCTCCTCTTTGACGAGACTATGACCTTTTCTCTGGCGCTGTGCCCGCCGGCAACGTCTTTGCCTAGAGTTCGAGTGCTCTCCATCTCTTGTCCTTTTGATACGGTTCTTTACTTTTTTCTCAATTGATGCTCCCCACATGAGGTCCTTCCCTATATATCCTTTACTCCCCATGCGCAACCACATCTCCGGATGACCACTCCCACCTTTCACCGCCGGTAACCTCGGTATGTTACACTGGACCTGCCGTTACTTTCAATACTGTGTTGACCATTAGGAAAGGAGGTTAACCACTGATATACCCACTTCATTATATTCCACTCTACAGTAACCCATTCCTTAATGTAGCTTATTTGATTAATTTCAAAGTTAATAAAAATTATATAATTTAGAATGTAGCTATTTGCATGTGAGTAATCAGATTGGTTTGTTACGTAAATCAATTCAACTATACTTATGTTTTGCAGCATTTAGAAATAGAGTAAATTGGATTGGACGATTGTTGCTATGTTTTATTGTCATCATACTGTACTTGTTTGCTTCAGCCGTTTCCACGTTCTGAATCATGAAGCGGCAATGTTTAGGAATCCTTGGCTTTGAGTAGCATCCTTGCTATGCTTGTATGCCACAGCTCATGACCTCACATTGAAGCAGATTCACAATACATGCATGAACAATCTTCTTAATTGGGTTCATACCAGAATTGTTTGAGTGTGTGTGCTAGCACTTGTGTTGATTGAGACACTAGTAAATCACAGATACAAGTCCTTCATGTTTTCGGCTTTGCAGTCATCAGTTTCAGCTTGACTGAGAACTAGGGTACTCACACTGCATTTACCGGTCTGTGAACCAGCATGAACGGTTGTTGGCTTCTTTATTTTTTTTTACGTTGTTGTGTTAGTCATAGTCTTTATGTGGTTCTCATGCACCTTAACATATGTCAAGTCCCATGCCAAGTAATGTGGGAAAAAACCTCGAAAATCTCCTTCCCATCCAATAAATTAAGAAGTATTGCTACTCTGTGTATAAGATGGCTTGTCTTTCTTGTTGCTATCTACTTGATTTCCACTTCTTTTTTATAATTATAACTGTAGTTTGAGTGGCTCCATAAATTCATCATGAGCAATAAAAGCAACAAGAACAGGCTATTTGATAATGATGGTGTGATCATTGAAATAGTATAAAATATACATTATTTCATTGATAATGATATCTTTGCAAACGTCGAAATTTCTGTAGTATATAGATCTGATGCTTCAGCAGCGTAACATTTTTCAGATAAAAGAATCTTTGAAATAAGAAAACTTCTATTGGTCTGTTGAGAGCGAGACTATAGCATAGCAGTACCCCTTGACAGTATAAATACAGAATTGAGGGCTGATTGTCGTAGCTCACAGAGTGTTTGTGTGTTTAGCAAGCGGTCCTGTGTTCGATTCCCAGTGGCGACCAAATATTTTTCATTCTGTATTGTTAAAAAAAAAAAAGTCTGTGAAAGAGAGAGAATACATCGAATGAGATTTGATGCAGTAATAAAGCAAAAGAACAGGTCAAACAGGAATATTCCTAGCAGCAGATGTTAACTGTAGTTGTTGGTTATAACTGCAACATGTTTGTTTATAAATCATTTGGCTGTTGTTTGTTGATGTTGTTTTGTTGTTTGTTGATGTTGTTTTGTTGTTTGTTGATGTTGTTTGTTGATGTTGTTTTGTTGTTTGTTGATGTTGTTTGTTGATGTTGTTTTGTTGATGTTGCAGCTAAAGTTCCTGCTCGTTGCTCCCACACTGATATCAAACCTCCAAACTTCGACAAGTACCGCTTCAATGAGATGAAAGACCCCAAGAACAACGACGGCACTGTAGCCAGACGCACGGCTTCCTACGCCATCCTGAGTGTGGGGGTGGTGGTCACTACCCATGGTGTGAAAAACACGGTCACCCAACTCCTTGCCACCATGGGAGCCTCGGCTAATGTGCTGGCGCTGGCCAAGATTGAGGTGGATCTCAGCTCTATCCCGGAAGGGAAGAATGCCATCTTCAAGTGGCAAGGAAAACCTCTTTTCGTCAGGCATCGATCGCAAGATGAGATCGAATCCGTCAAATCCGTTGACATATCTACTTTGCGAGACCAGGAGCATGACCATGAACGAGTCAAGTTCCCCAAGTGGCTCATCTTGATTGGAGTCTGCACGCACCTGGGGTGTGTCCCCGTCGCCAACAAGGGAGACTACGGGGGCTACTATTGCCCGTGCCATGGGTCTCACTATGATGCCTCGGGAAGGATTCGCAAGGGCCCCGCTCCCCTGAACCTGCCAGTGCCCAAACACGAGTTCCAGGACAACTTGTTGATTGTTGGCTAAAAGACTTTATCTTCCGTGGTTGGTTATTTATGCGAAACTGATATCTGTAGAGTAGATGTGTTTATGTGGTACTTTCACACACACATTTCTTATTTTCATTCTGGTTCTGTGATTGTAACAGTCACAGCTACTTACTGTTGGCATTGGTGTTATTTCTATTCCCATTTCACTATTAAAATAAAGAAAAGTTTGTGTTCAAATTGGGCAATGTGTCTATACTGTGGTCAACTTACAGCTTCAGTGGCTTAGGTTTTTTTATTATTTTTTTAAATTTATTTCTGTTTCACATTATAAATGGAGGTGGACTCAACTTCCTGCAACAGCTATAGCGTCACAATATTATCACAGTTAAAGGTTTGCTCAACTGAGGACACAAATAAAACACAGATTCTAATTAAGAGATCATTTCTAGAAATGTATAACAATCAATGAAATGATGCAACTTGTGAGAATGAATGAGCTGTTCATAATTTAATTAACTATAAAATGGGTGACTGATTTTAACAGATATGCCAACATACACACAAAAAAGCCTAAAGTTATGATTATGACGTAACATGGAGTTTGGAGTATAATGTGGTGGAGAGATTGGCCAGTGGGTGATTTGATTGGTTTTTTCAAAGTTGATTGAGGAACTGATTGATGGATTAAGAATAAATATGAAGGCATACACTATTTTAGAGGTTTTCTTGGGTTAGATCTAAACTACTTTATCCTGTGAGGAGGTTTTCTTGCACCAGACCTAAAGCATTGATAGCAATACATAAACTAATAGAAAGCTTGCATAGACCACCAACCTGATAAACTTGTCAAAGTGTCCTCTGACTTGCCTCCGAGTGAGTTCAGCCACATCCTGATGACTCAACTGCCAATAAAGACCAAATCAATACAGGAAGAAAAAAAAAAGGGGGAAAAAAAAAATAAAAAAATTTATAGCCTGTTACCTGAGCGACTGCGCTTGTGTCGAGTACTATAAATCTGATATAGTCCCTGGTATTCCCGTACGAAAATGTATTAGAGGGAAAGTTGATACAGTTCTAGCAACCATTAAAAGTGATGGGAAAATGACCGGAGAGAGCCATAATATGTAGAACTATTTGCTATCGAACCAATAGAAATCAGTTTGTATTGCGATTCACAAACCCACGCTATGGGCTTCGCTCTCGAGTCTCGGGATTTATAAATCTCATATAAACCTCAATGGTCATAACTATTACATACAATATCATCATGGAGAGTTCGACCTCAGTTGACCCCTGAAGAGGACTTTGGCAAGAAGTCAAAACGTCGGGTTAAGTTTTAATTATACCCAATTAGGCCCGTGAGGTTTTGAAAGCATGGAATTGATCATGGAAACTCAAGGACATTCTTGCTGCATGTCCTAAATGTTTTAAAAAGAAGTCGTTGTTGTTATAGTAGTAATTGTTAGTCCTGCCAACTTTATTGCCCCTAACAGTTAGTTGAATTACATTCACCTGCCGGATGGAAGCTGCACCTCTGAGATAGACACGCTCCTCCTCGTCCTCGTAGATGGGGTGGAGCTGGAGGATGATGGAGTCGATTTGGGGCTCAGGTTTAAATGGGAAGATGTGGATCTCTATGACGTAGTAAGGCACGTACATATTCTGTGACAAAAAAAATTTAATGAATTGAATTACAATAATTAATAACTCTAGATTTGCTCAGTAATGTGATGTTGGTGAAGTCCTAAAACATTCACTTTTTGTCAGAGTCATCAAGCAATTGGTAACAGCATAAATTCTTTTTATTATTAATTATTATTACATTATTATCATCATTTTTTATAGTTATATAAGTTTGCAGGATATACAGATAATCAAGAAATACTACTTATCCCACCATTAGTTTCTTTTCCCCTCTTATTAGTCTCCCTAGGCACAGCTTTGCATAGTGAACATAAACAAATCAGTGTAAACCTAGACAAGACATTGTGAACCTAGACAAGCTATTGTGAACCTAGAATTATATTGTGAACCTAAATAAAGAATCACTTTGTGAACCCAGATAAGGCATTGTGAACCTTTGGCAAAGCATTACATTGTGGATCATCCGCTGAGTGGCCACGTCACACCAGCACAACTCTGAGGAGCGCAGCCTGTGGGAACTTCTCTGCATCTCTGACCAGTGATGTGGAAACACACTCCGCTCTGTTCCACCTGCTCCACTCGCCTGGAGGTGTGAAGGGTGTGAAGGAGGAGCCTCATCGCCAGAATGGTCAACAACCCACACCTGGGACCCAATTGGTTGCCTGGTAACAATAATGAACTACAATTGTGGTTGATGGAGAAGACATGTCAAGCTAAACCAGAACACTGAGGCAGTTTTAGTTATTGTTGTTTTTACCAAGGAGTGTTTTGTTGGTTCAGTAGCTCATGCAGCATATACATCGAAACATTTATTTTTTTAACTCACCTAACCTTTTCACTGCCCACACTCACCTTCTCCTAGGTTCTGGAACTCCTACTGCTGGGACGTACTCAATCTGCAAGCAAACCACACACACACACACACACACACACACACACACACACACACACACACACACAGTGAAATGCATAGGCTTAGACTTGCACATGCACACACATGTGTACTCTGACATATAAAAATGCACACACATACACATGTGATCCATTCCATTCTGTGATTAATGGCGATTGTCCTAGAATGGAATATGCATGAACCAGGAATGGAGAATCAGGAATGGAAGGAACACACGGACTACAACAAGGTTAATTATTAGGCATAGGTTTAGATGGATTTTTCCAAAGCTTATCAGTCTACTCATTCATATATACACGTGCATGTATGCACACAAGTTAGAACCATGAAGTCACTTTACCTTATAGCGATATTCAGGCACTACAGGAACATATCTCTCCATGAGATCCTCCAAAGCCAACTGTATGTGACCCTTCTATAGCAAAATATCAGGAATGTTAATATAGAGATATTGAAATAGCTTGAAGGTGTCAGTATGTCTTCATGTAGGTACCAGCTTTTGTAAGTACTAGCTTTTGTAAGTACCAGCATTTATTACAGTAAGGGTAATGTCCCTATACAATATGATTGTCTTATCATATATAGCTAAACATGATGTTACATTAGAACCGATCTACAAAAGTATTGTACTTGCTGGTGAGGATGTCAAATTCTTTATGTATGAAGTATGGTGGAGACTGTATGTAGTTGCAATACTTGTATATAGTAATTATCCTTTTGCAAATTCCTTCCTTTACACCATTGGACCACCCACCAACCACTTATCAATTTAAAATTTGAATGGTACCAAATAACCACTAAACTATACCTTATCAAAGGAGGCATAAACAAGTGATAACATTCAATGACATTAACTTGCAATAATCAAGTGGTGAATGTAGACCCTCACCTGGTCCTCACTGATGGGGAGTCCCACTACAATCCCATCATCCGACACTCCCAGATACACTGTGGCCTCCATATTAGAGTTCAAGAAGGCATTCAATGTCCTTCATAAACAACAGCTCAGCATTGAAATATCCACTTAAATGAAATGAATGTAACTAGCTATGTATATTTAAACAATTTTGACTGTACTAGTGCTTAACTGAACTATTAAGTCTGATCTTCCCATAAAACTATCAATTCTACTCACCTGGATATAGCTTTCCTGGAACGACGCAAAGTTCCTTTCACAAAGGCCCATTTGGGTAGATCTTCGACACAGAAATTTTTGTGACCTTTAAATTCATTCTGCTTGTCTTCACAAATTGAAAGTTGCGCTCCAATTCTATATTCCTTTCTTCCACAGGACATCGCAACAAAAGTTACGAGGGTTTTTTTTTTACAGGAGATTCCTTTAAAATTGCGAAGGCTCGCTAAATCGCTCCAAACGGACGCGCACACTATAGTAGTATTCTCCTCGAAAGAATATAAAATAGGTAAATAATTCTTTTATCAATGCTCGCTCGCATTAGATTTTTTGCGGATCGTGAAAACCACGTAGCTCAGCCATCTCCGCGCATAAAGGGGCGGGGTACGGCCAAAGGGCGAGCGAGCCAGTGCACAAACTAAACACTTAAAAAACAACAACAACCTATCAGTCCATTTCTAATCTTACTTAGATAGCTAAGTACGTAGCCGTTGTGACCATTATATGCTTTAGCTAACAAATACAGAACCACTTTCTCACCTCCATTTCCCTACTGGTAATTTCTGTAGTCTCTAATATTGCCATTCTGACTGTCTGAATTGCCAGTATCTTTTGACAACAATCACTCACAGCTACTAAGAAAAGCCCGAGTTTTTTTAAAAATTATGTCTGGTAAAGGGTTTCAACACAACTAACAGCCGAAAAAATTACGTCTGGTAAAGGGTCCAATACCCTAGTAACCATTCGCCATAACATTTTCCGACTTGAAAAAAAAACAAGAAGTTCTAAAGAATTACTGCACAGTGTTGAGTCGTTTTTAAGTACGTCTTGTGGCATTCAGAAACCACCTAACACGAAGGGGTAAATAATTAATTTCCTTGAATGATACGGGATTGCTAAAGAGTTATGGGAAGGGGTAGACCACGAAGCAAACAAAAACGCGAGAGTCAAAGTACAAAATGACATACGTACGTCCACACATAAACAAACTAATAGTACAGCTCATAAATTGCTCATTAAAAATGTTTGAGAAAATGTTCACTTGAAATCGCACGGGGAAGGTGAAATAGCGCGTAACTAAGTGAAATAGCACAAGTGGAAAGTGAAATATCGCGCGGTAACACGTAGCCAAGTGAAATAGTACGGGTAAGTGCGCATGCGTGCAGCGATCCCACTATTTGTGACTTGAACTTCTCTGCACCTATGTTTCTCGATGCAAAGTAGCAGATGGTTTGCAGCCACACTCATCAGTGGACAAGTCAGTCTGGTTTAGAAAGTAGCATCCAAACTTGTTTCCAACTAATCATGTGCATTGTGGGAAGCATTTTGTTGTTTGATACATCCAAGGTTGACAAAGGGAACATTTGAAGCCTTGTTGAGAGTGACATGCAATGACCTTTCAGCCAAGGCATTTCACTCCATTACCACTCTATGAAAAAAGCCGCTCTATGCTGCGATGTTCTTCATGGAAGTGATATACAGTGGAACCTCTGATATTGAAAACTCTAACAAGTAAATCATCAAACGTTCCACTTGTCTCCTCCAATAGCAGCTGTGCTAATACTCTCCCCGCTCCGTACATACCGTACGTCGTCGCGCCACATACGTGGCGTAGAGTCTCGGAGCAGCATGAAATGACGCAATAGTCCCGTAAGCCGACCTTTTACCGAACCGCTACGCGGGGGAAGCGGTTAGGTAAGGGTGTGGGTTTTGAGACTGGGAGGAGGAGAAGACGGCGGCGGGTGATGAGAGGTTCGTGGTGACCATTACCCAACGTTGCTGAGAACTTGATACTTGCATCTTTGTGTGAGCTATGCCTTACGCTAACAAGCCCTCCGTCGCTGTTACGGAATCTACAGAGGAAAATTTAAAGTTTCATTTGACTAATACCGATCTTAGGTAAGTAAATCATTCTTCTAGCTCAATTTATAGAACCTTTTTTGTGTCAATGTCATTTCAGCATGGCTAATTCTCTGCGCCGTATCATGATTGCTGAAGTTCCTACAATGGGTGAGGAATTTGGGAGTGAAGTGTGATAGTGATCTAATAAAGGAGCATGGTTATATAATTGTGGGTACACAAAGTAATGACACTCACAGCCTTGTTGGGGAATATACTTTTCCGGTTAGTTAACCTTTTCACAGGTGAATATTTTTTCGGCAGATGATATTCAAATTATAAAAAATCATAATAATTAATCTATGAGAAAATTTCCCAACAACTATGTATCATATTGTTGCGAAAGAGTTATAGTTTTAATAACCACAAAATATATTGCCAAGCAACAAACCACAAAAAATTAATTATCTACGTTATTATGAAGTTGTAATATCAGTCATTGTTGCAGAATCACTTTAGACAACAGAATCGTAACGGGAAAAGATGAAAAGGGAGTATTGTGAGCAGTTCTATTCAAATGCCACAATATCACGACATTGAAGTGTCACTCACACACCAAATTTAATGTTCTTTTTGCCATATCTCTGCTTCCTGAGCTCTATATAATACTTGTGCCATGTGGACTATAAAGTCAGTCTGTAGTTCTGTTTTTTTTTATCTGAGCTGTAGTAATCACTGGTTGTCTGGAGCTTGCAGAGCATCTTGAAGGGCTGCTACATCTTTACAAGTAAGTGTTGTAGCTCCAGCAAACTCAAATGCGTTACTGTCGAATTCTTCGCAATCTTTATCACCTCTTTCAGCCTTGGAAAGCCTCAAATCGCTGTCAAACCAAAAGTTTTCAACTTCATTCGCATCCTATGGAGAAGCCATAACTGCCACGTCAAGTGTACTAAATGTTCGACGTCACAGTTTCCTGCGTTACTGTGTAGGGGTAGTAGAAAATTATGTAATAAAGCAAAGCTTTAGCTATATTTTGATGCTTAAATGAAGTCAATAGCTATAGCGGTTCAGTTTTTTTGTGACCGCAGGTTGTCTTGCCACCATATGGCGGCTACACCGGTGAAAGGGTTAAGATAGTGTAGCTAGGTTTAAGTGTTTAGGATGTGCGGGGACAAAGTGGTATGAGCACATGTCCTTTCTGAACCCGTTTGAAGTTTCTAGTGTTTGTAGCGTATAAGCTACACGTGGTAGTGCCAGGACTAGGTGAGCCATTGATGGTGATCATTACCCAATATTAGAACAGATTTCAACGATTTGATTCTGAATGAAGCGAAGGCAGCTTGAGAATTTTGGGAAGCTATGCCACATGCAAACAATCCTGGAGTAACTGTTACAGATGCGGCAGAAAACATGTGTTTTCGAGTAAGCAAGTAATTCTTTTAAGTCAGTTGGCCAAGAAAGTCTTCCAACACCTGGGTGTCTTAGTGATCCTTTCCAGTGTAATGGTGGAATCTGTCCAGGCAAATGAAGTGAAGAAGGCTGGGAAGAGTCCAAGTCTTCTGCAGTCGTATGCAGCAGTCTTGCTTCCAGGAGGCCAGATGGTTACTATCTTCAAGGGTGCAACTTGCATCTTCAAAGTCAACAGACAGACTCATGCTTGCTTCTGTGTTGGCATGGGCAGATCTAAAATATACAGCACCTTCATTTACATGGGATAAGGCATCTGAGAAACCGTCAAGCTGCCGACTGATGTTAGTTTGCTGCGAGGAATGGGGTCGTGCAAGAGAAGTTGCAATTACTTACGCTAGGTCGTCTGAATATCTTCATTCGAGCTGAGTTTTAATGTCCAATGGTAGCTTCTCAAGACAAACAAAATTTAGTCATTTTATACTTGAAATACCAGTTGCTCTTGGCAATAAAAATGCAAATATTTTTTAGAACCATCAGTTTATTTTTGTTTTGCCTCATAGAGGGCGGGCATTCAATATCACATGAACCACTTGCTACTGGTTTTTGTGAATTGAAAAATAAAAAAAAGTAAGCATTTTTGAAGGTACTTCTTGTAATAATTCAGTTCTTCACTGGGATCGAGTCTACAAATTTTGTCTACCTGCATGCTAGCTACTGATATTAATTAAGGAGTCCTAAACTATATTATTAATTATGTTGCATTGTTTCTCGCAGCTATTGACTGGATACAGTTGCTAAGCAACTCTACAGTTCTCCACGATGAATTTCTAGCCCACAGAATTGGTATGTTTTAATGTACTGGTGATCTTTACCCAACTTGATTGTGTGCATGCACACATGTACATACTCTGTCAGGTCTAATTCCACTAACCAGTGATGAAGTAGTGGACAAATTGGCCAATTCAAGAGTGAGTATCTGTTGTTGTTGTTGTTGTTGTTGTTGTTGTTTGTTAGTTGTTCTGCATGCTTCGTTGTTGTTTTAATCGTAATTCATATAGCAGTTAGCACTTCTCTGCATGCTTTTAAAAGCTGAACAACTTGATGAATAAAAAGAGTAAGAAAAGCTTAAAAGTTTAGGTTTCACCAAGACTAGGCCTTGAAGTATATACTAGTACTACTATGCCACCCATTCATCCGTATGTGTACAAGATAGATTATAGCTACGCCCAGTGTGGGTTATGCGCTCATTAATCTCGCTAGTTCTCATTCATCCTTGATACGAAGCTGATGGATATCCAGAAACTAGTGAGTTTACAGAGCACATTTACAAAAACGTGATGGTATTTTCTCTATTTAACCCACACTCACCTGTCACACTTAATGTGGTAATGGTCTGAACTTGTCATCGGCAAGTACTGAAGAAATGCTGAATTCTTGTATCCCAACAGGTGAAGAACTACTGCATTGCACTGAAAATCCATAATAGTCCTTTTTTGTATATCCAAGTTTAGTTAAATGTTCAGTATCTTTGAAATGTAATAAGTCAGATTTTGTCTGCCATATTGTAAGAAAGGCTCTGTTCTTTTATAATTATTTAGAATAATGTGATACATTTCACACGAACATAATCAACTTCACTGTACCATTAAAAGGTATGGCTTAAAACCTTGGCTTTACTGTATTTCAAGAGATTACAATTGAGCTATAAAGGATTAGGGGTGATGAACATTAATATTTTCTTATACATATGCATACGTATAAACAGAATTTAAAAAAATGTGTTCAGTTTGTGTATACTAACAGTAATTCTTGTTGTTAAGCTAGCTCACTCGCCATTTGTTCTGAAGTACACCATATAGTTAGGGTAATTGTTTATAGGAGTTTTACCCAAGCCCATAATTCCCGAGATAGTTTAGTTTCTATGGTATTAAATTGCTTTTCTGCCCAACTCTCTCATCCTACTCGTGTGAATTGGTGTAGGACTGTATGTGCGAGAACTTCTGTCCAGACTGTGCGGTCGAGTTCAACTTGGACGTGAAGTGCACGGACGACGCCCAGAGATCTGTCACTACCAGAGACCTGATCTCATCCAACCAGAAGTGTGTTCCGGTAAGTAAGGAGGGACGAGTGAGGACTTAATCTTACGAGTCAAAGTTAGGCTCGATGGGCGGAGTCAAAGTTAGGCTCGATGGGCGGAGTCCATTCGTGAATTATAACAAACATCCTCTGAAAGAAAAAAAAGCAGCTAAATGCAGGAAAGTTTTTAGTGAAGAGATGACTAATGCAGGGAATTTAGCATCACAGTTATGTCAAATTGAAAGAATTTAACAAATAAAATTGGAAATTAAAGTCATTAAAACCTCAATTATGACTCTAGCTTGCTAGTGTTTTTTTTTTTTCTTTTTTTTCTTCATATTTTGTTCAGAGGATTTTCTCTCCATTTTCATTTTTTCTCTATGGTGTGGAATGATTTATGGGATGTGAAGGAGCGTGTGGGAGAAGGAATCGGCATACAGTGTTATTCGCTGTGGGGGGAGGGGGAAGGATTTGGTGGAGTCACAGGCAAAGAGGACATTAACACTTCAAAATTAGTGTCTCATGAAACAGACTGAGATGAATACTTAGACAAACTACTATCACTAATTCCTATGGAAGGATCAGAATGGGAAAGTGTTGATTAGGAAGAAGAGTTGGACTAGGCTATCAAATTTGTACTGATCATTACTTTTTTTATATATAAAAAATTTAGTCGGGATAAAAAATTTAGAGGAAGAAACTAAATTTAAGGTAAAATGGGGAGGATTTCTGGGTTCCCATAGTCTGTATGAAACTCTGACTGTATCATTGATGAAATTGTCTGACATTATTCCTGGATGTCTGTGAACATATGAAGTTGTGTGAGTACTTTTTATTGAAACTTTCAATCTGTGGGTGTACACTGTTGAGGTGTGTGTGTGTGCATGTGTTTGTGTGTGCATGTATGTGTGTGTGTGTGTGTGTGTGTCAGGTCACATCTCGTCCGAGTGAAGGGGAATCATCAGAATATGACCTCACTGATGGTGAGTTGGGGGGAGAGGCAGTGGGGCTGGGCATTGGCTGGGCCTGATCGCCATAGACTTGGTGGGATATAAGCTGTATGTACGTGTATGTGTGTGCTCCTGTTTTGATGCCCACACATTTCGCTGGGGGAGGGGGGGGGGGGGGGGAAATCCCAAGACAACACTGACCGCATGTCTATATAGTGGGCTGTGGCTGTAGGTTTGATTTGTTTCTTCTACCTTTTCCATGTAGATACTACTAAGCTGAAGATCGCAGGAAAGCCCAGCGCTAAGGGGAGATAGGGTTGATGTAAGGGTTGAGTAAGGGTTTTTTAAAAGGTTTATGGAGGAGTTGTTCGGGGAGGGGAGATAGGAGAGAGGAAGGACTAGGTAAAGGGACGAAGGATTGGGTAAAGGGACGAAGGATTGGGTAAAAGGACGAATGATTGGGTAAAGGGTCGAACGATTGGGCAAATGGCCGAAAGGTTGGGTAAGGGGGAGAAGGAGAAAGATCAAGTAAGGGAAAAGGATTGAGTAAGGGGGGGAAGGATTAGGTAAGGATCAGGTAAGGGGAGGATAGAATAAGGGGGAGGATCAGGTAAGGGGAAATTTGGGTAAAGGAGATGGTTGAATAAGGGAATAGTTGGGTAATGGAGAAGAAATCAGACAAGGGGAAGATTGATGATTGATTAGGGGAAGAAAGATCTGGTAAAAGTGGTGATAATCAGAAATGGAGAAGGATTAAGTAATCGATGGTTTCAATTTATATTCCCACTTGTTTTTTGTTGTTGTTGTTGTTGTAGGAGTTAAAATTAAAGGCATATGCAACTAAGGTAAGGGAATGGTTGGTGGGGCTTCACCAAGCTTAGTAGTTGTGTGTGATAGGTAGATTTTTTTTATCTACATGTATTTATTTTGTATTCTTTTATTTATTTATATTAATACATTTATATTTATTTTTTTGTTGTACATAGCAAATCCAATGTACAATAAACTATTTATTGAATAAACTATTTATTGAACTCATCATACAATATGGTGATGACAATTCACTCTCTCATGCTTGTATTTTCACTCTCCTTTGGTTGGTGAAAATACTTACAAGTGCTCTTGAAATATCTCCCCATATTGTATGCTGACTTGTGGCTTGTGCAAGTATAAAAGTCAGGATGAGCTACCATTGGTCAGTTCTCTCTGGGAAAATAATAATAAATATCTTGACTTCAATAATGAAAATGAACTGGAACACATGTTGCCATCTATGTAATAATACGCTTGTGTCTAAGTAATGACGACGATGGTGACCGATGATATTTTACAGAAATAATTGACAATAGTTTACATGGTAAGGCGAGAAAATAGAAAAGTAAAATTAAAAAAATTAACAAAAACTCAATTGTTATGGTATGCACACGTGGGTAATTAAGTGATATACAAGGACCCCGCTTCTAAACTTTGACAGTCACCGTGCAGTGCTGCGGTGAGGTCCAAAACTCTGATGGGGCTATTTGAGATGCAATAGACTTCCTGTGTTTACTTCAGGTAAGTGCTTTCTCCTGTAGTTCTTGCTAGCCTGCAGAAAGGAAATAGCTTGGGCAAAAGCAGAAGTAAATTTAAAACACCCTAGCAACCGTGACCTGTTTCGCGGGCGGTTTGCGTGCTAAGAGTGTGAGAGCACCCATAAAGTTAAGACTTTTCTTGCTGACTTTATGCTACCTCAAGAAACAAACAAACAAACAACAATTAGTTGATGTGTATACAATTAATAAAGTATGGTATTGTCTATCGTGTGTGACTTGTGTAGGTTATTGATCCATACCATATATACTCTAATTGATTCCTTTAGCTGGTTATGCTCATTTTACATGATAATATTATTAAGAATATAAGTATTAATGTAGTAAAAATGAATTGATACAGTATTCAATTCAAAAGCTCTCTCAAATAAGACAGAAGAAGGTTTAAGAAATCACTGGAGAAGATTATGAAAAAAATGTAACCACTTTTCACAACTAGTTGGCTGGTAGTTTTATGATATTTCTAGTTATGTTTCTTCCTGGATATCTTAGTGTATGTGCCATTAAAAAGTTCTCTTTATGACCAACATATTGCTGAAATTCATACTCGGGAACATTGCATGAACAAGTTTTGATGAAATATTTGTATTAACAAACAGTCATACAGATAATATGAAGCAGACACTGTAAGTAATGAAACACAATTTTAATATCTCATTGTTTCTAAAGTTATGGCCAATACAAGAAGTGCAGAAAGTGCAAAATATATGACATGCAAGTTGAAACATGTATTACCCAAGTAGAGATGTTACTAGAAAACCACAAACCAATAAGTAGCCAAAAGCAGCTGTTACTCTTTTATTTGTTTCTTCTTCTGGATTTATATAAGCAGCAATAGTCAATAATGTTTATCTTATTTATATACCTTCAACATTGCAGGGGTTTGGTAAAGAACATGCCAAGTGGTCTCCTGCTGCTGGTATAGCATTTGAATACGACCCTGATAACTCCTTCAGGCACACCACCTACCCCAAGCCAGAGGAGTGGCCAAAGAGCGAGTTCACACAGATACCGGAGGACCAAGGTGTGAATGGGAAGGGTGTGGTGAAATGGGGCAGACTTTAACAATAGTAGCTTGTAACAAAACCAAGTATTTGGATTAAAAAGACAGTCTAAAATAATAGGGATTGTTGTAAGTGTATGGTACAAGCAATGCCTTCTCAACTGCTTTCATTGTCACTAATAGTGTGAGTTATTGGGACAACACGAAGGCAGAAAGGCAGAGAATTTTTCTACTTGCTGCAGCACACATGTGTGATATGGTTATAGTATTGTAATCAGTTGGTTGGCCAGTCAGTCAGTCAGTCAGCCAGTCAGTCAGTGAGTCAGTCAGTCAGCCAGTCTGTCTGTCTGTCTGTCTGTCAGTGAGTCAGTCAGTCAGTCTGTCTGTCTGTCTGTCTGTCAGTCAGTCAGTCGGTCGGTCAGTCAGTCAGTCAGTCAGTCAGTCAGTCAGTCAGCCAGTCTGTCTGTCTGTCTGTCGGAGTCAGTGAGTCAGTCAGTCTGGTCTGTACTGTCTTGTCAGTCAGTCAGTCCGGCGGTCAGGTCAGTCAGTCAGTCAGTCAGTGAGTAGTCAGCAGTCTGTCTGTCGTCGGTCTGTCAGTGAGTCAGTCAGTGAGTCAGTTCAGGAGTCTGTTCTCGTCAGTCAGTCGGTCGGCGGTAGTCAGTCAGTCAGTCAGTCAGTCAGTCAGTCCGTCGTCAGTGAGTCAGTCAGTCAGTCAGTCAGTCGGTGAGTCAGTCAGTTCAGTCGCCAGTATGTCTGTCTGTTGTCGGCGGTTGTCAGTGAGTCAGCAGTCAGTCAGTCAGCAGTCAGTCAGTCAGTAGTCAGTCAGTCGTCAGTGAGGAGTGAGTGAGGCAGGTCAGTCAGTCAGCCCAGTCTGTACTGTCGTAGTTGTCTGTCTGTCAGTGAGTTCAGTCAGTCAGTCAGTCAGTCAGCAGTCAGTCAGTCAGTCAGTCAGTCAGTCAGTCAGTCAGTCAGTGAGTCAGTCAGTCAGCCAGTCTGTCTGTCTGTCTGTCTGTCTGTCTGTCAGTGAGTCAGTCAGTCAGTCAGTCAGTCAGTCAGTCAGTCAGTCAGTCAGTCAGTCAGTGAGTCAGTCAGTCAGTCAGTCAGTCAGTGAGTCAGTCAGTCAGTCAGTCAGTCAGTCAGTCAGTGAGTGAGTCAGTCAGTCAGTCAGTCAACAATGACTCAAAGACGGTGACCTCCTGAGCATTGAAATAATCATCAAACTGTATTACTGGACAATTTAAGTCTTTTTAACATGCCAGAGTTTTTATTAAAATTTCCGCAAAGAGCTAGTCAAATTTTGCCCATATGCCTTGTTAGCTTGACACTAGGTAATGCCCCCAATTACCACATTATATTTACGTGAACAAGTAATTCCCTGGTGCCTGCAGTTGTTTAGCTTCTGGCTGCAAAGTATACTGAGTGCTTGGAATCTGAGCTTCGTGCTGGAACTACAAGTTGTCCATCACTCGTTACCTTAGATATCAACTTCCTCTTACAGAGGCAGTATGTAAAGCTACCTGTTTTTACTGCACAAGCCATATAGCGATTTATAAACACCAGAGAAATTATTTTCTTTTTTTCTTTTTTTTTTGTGAAATGATTCCCCCCCCCCCCCCTCCCCCCAATAGCTCGCTAATGAATAACACCGGCTGAGGGATGCCACCTTGGTGCCATATATTTAGGAATAGTTTTTGTGGTTGGATAATGGTAGTCAAATACTAGTTTTGTTTATTAATTTGGGATGCTGGATTAGAGATGGTTTTGCAAATGTCTCAGTCCTGCTGGTCAAAACAGTTAAGAACGAGGCACTTCTTGGTGAGTAATTTAGGCGCATAAATTAATTAGCAGACGGGTTAGATGTTGTATTTATCCTGTTCAATCACGAGTACTAATCACCCCCACTCCTCCCTTCCCCTTCCCTCCCCCACACTGCCCTCCCTCCTTTACTCTCCCCCCCCCCCCCCCGTATTTCATTTTGGTTTTTTTTTTTTTTTTTTTGGTTTTTTTTTTTCTCAGCTGAAGCACCGTATGATTATGATGGGGTTCCTAATAAATTCTATCTCAACGTAGAGGTGAGTGTGTTGATGTTATGGTGACATATTTACTACTTTCTTAACATAATAACTTAAACTCTTAGTTAGTATATGTAAGTACATTTAGACTCCGAAAGATCTTCCTGTATATTAAAAACAAATGTATTATTATGTGATGGAGCGTGCTTGGAAGGACAGTGAACTCAGCAGGGGGCCAGGAAAATGGCGCTGTAACCTCACTTGAATCCCAGACAAACAGTCACCCATTAATAAGCAAAGTATTTACTATTAGCACTATAATTTTAGTAATAAGAAATATTACAAAATTAACAGAATGAAACTGAGGCCTTACCTTGTCTCTTTTATAGAGAGGCCAGGCCAGGGCCCTAAAGTGACAAAGAGTCTTTGTGAGTGGTGAGTGAAGTTTAGAGAGAGAGAGTGTGTGTGTGTGTGTGTGTGTGTGTGTGTGTGTGTGTGTGTGTGTGTGTGTGTGTGTGTGTGTGTGTGTGTGAGGCAGCAATAATTGGTAGGCCTGGGCCAATTATGCTCCATTTTTCACCTATTATGCTCTGCTCCAATGCTTGTCAAATTTACCTATTATGCTTCTAAAATATATCTATTATGTTCCTATTATGCCCAATCAAATACTCGAATAACGATGGAAAATTATTAATTAGAGTCATAATGATAGTGAACTTGGATGTTCAAAGAAAATGTACTATGAGAGAGAGAAAAATCGGTATATTGCTTGGTAGACACTACCTACCACAGAGTCTAAATGTACCATGTGCTTTCACATGTGTCAGAGCCTCTTCTCTCATATACCGATGCATGCTTAGACAACTATTTAATTTTTTGCACTTTAAGAGAAAAAAAATCCTCAAAAACCACCTATTATGCTGGCATTATGCTCGATGCTTTGGTACACCTATTAAGCCCAAAATTATGTCGGCATAATTAGCTCAGGCCTAATAATTGGTAACATTAGGTATAACTACCTTATGCTACTGGATTCATAATTTCCAAAGTTATTCCATCAAGCTCCACTGTGTGGCAGGATACTTGCTAGTTATTATTGTTACATTAATTTGATACTATTATTGGCGAGCGAGTGAGACATACAGTGGTGTCAAATTGAGAATCGAGTCCATATGTGTGTGGACGTACGTATGCCTTTTGTACTTTGACCCTCAACGTATTTTTGTGTTAGCTCTTGTTCGACCCCGTCCCAAACTTCACTAAACAGAATCCTCCAGTTTAGTGATCATTACCTGTATCATCCTGAAAATTAAACTATTTACTGCTTTGAGTTCTTTTGTGGTGCAGTTTAAACTCAAAAACCAGCCAGAGTATCATTTCTATTTAATTTAGTGGTGGTGGCAAGTTAATGTGCTATTTGTCATAGTTATAAGCCTTACACAGCAGTATTAGTTATAAGCCTTACACAGCAGTATTTACTTGAAAATTCATTGTCCACTAGACTAACCATGAAGGTAAGTCTTGCATAGGTATGTCCAGTTGTGTGAAAGTATTGTGCGTTACAGCTACTACTAAGAATACCACAAAGAAAACATTTAAATAACGTTACTTGTTGTTGTTGTTTTTCTGTTTGTTTTTTTTCCAATTCAAACAGTTGTGGGGAGTGGTTACTATGGCATTGAATCCCCTTTTCTGTATATGCGTAATTTAAAAACTCGCTGTTTTTTTTTTTGAACTTCTAAGTGTCCCTTGTTGGTTGTCAAGAGCCACTGGTCATCTCGGAAATTTTATTGCTAGAAAATCAATTGCCCAATAGTCAAATCGCGAAGAGAATATGATAGAAATTGTGTGCTGGTATATCCAGTGATCAAGTGTGTACAAGTGTTGTGTGTTGCTAAAGAATAGCACAATAAATTAAACAAAAACATTCAATTAACAAAGAAATTATAACCTCTAGCATTCAAATTTGAATTTCAGTCAGACCAGCTTGCTCGCCATTTGTGCTGTAGCACATCACTAGTAATAATAGCTAATTTTCTCATTCTAACAGCCAATATAAAATGTAACCGTATGTTTTGACTTTTTGCCGACCTCTGCAGAGGACTTTGGCAAGAAGTCGAAACATCAGGTAAGTTTTAATCAACATAGCATTGGCTGTTAAAACGAGAAAATTTGCTATGATTTTAATTACGTTATTGTTGTATTTGCTATGTAGTCCAGTGGAGCTCTCAAGCCAGAGAGTATCGTCCTGTCTGCCCTGAATGTCCTCAAACAGAAGTTGAGTGATCTTCAAGTGCATCATCATAATGAGATGTCCCAGGAGGCCCTCCACATTCAGTGATTGATTACCATGACAACTTTGACATTAACCACACCCAGAACACTTCAAAACTTCTTATCATCTGTGTATGTATATCTTTTGATTGTGGGTTTTTATGAAGTTAGGTGTTAATTTAACTACAGTGTCCTAGGCGTAGACAATCCTTCCTGCGTTTCAAAACTTGTTGTGCACGCCAGTTTGTAGCGATTAGCGTGTGTTGCGATTACTGTCAATACTTATTGCAATGTCGTCCTCTGCCGTCCATTACTAATTGTAAGAGCAGTAAAGAATGCACTTTGGAAGAAAAAAAAAATTGGAGCACAACTTTCAATTTGGGTAATGATCACCACAACAGCTCCACCTCCAGAGTGCGGGGAAGCGCGCGATGTAAATGGTAGTGGTCGTCATTTTGATTTGCAGATCTTGAATTTGGGTGACTGAAGTAGTAAGGGGTAACTACTGCATCTTTCTGCGTCACCATGTTCTCTAGAAAATTAGCAGCCCTAAATTATCATTCACCAGGAGCTGAAATTCCTCTGGATTCAACTGAAGATGTGAAACCCTTGGTGGTTTGGCTGGAAGACCAGAAAATTAGACACTACAAAATAGAAGAAAGGGCCCCTTTGAGAGATACTGCTGGTAAAGAATGGGTCACAGTGTTCAAGAGCTACCTCAAAACCCTAGAGTGCCCCTATCGTGTAGAGCTGGACCTCCCAGCAGTTGTGGACTGGTTGCTAGGGGTTGCAATCAGATATGAATTTGATGAGTTGTCTGAATCGAATCCAGATTTGAGACGTGGAATTGGTGAGAAGGGCCCAGTCTCTTCACTGTCCAGACAATTATCAATGCCTGCTCAGGGATCTCCCCTGGACATTCCCCCAACTGATCAAACATTTATATCAGGGACCCAAGCTCTTGCCAAGTTACTGAAAATAGCTCCTCATCCGGATCCTACTGTTCTCTTATCTGCAGCTAGAATAGTCATCCAGGAGAAGTTGGCTGATTCAGCGACAACTGCAAAAGGCAAGGATGCAGCTAGCAAAGATGCCGATACAGTCAAAGAGTTCAAGATAACGGCAAAGGAGTGTGGGTTTGAACTGGGAGATCCTGTACTGAATGAAGCAGCTAAGGTTCTCAGACTTCTCCACCTGCAGGAACTCAGGCAACTCCAGACTCGGATTAACGAGATCATTGTAGCCGTTCAGCAGATTACTGCCAATCCGAAGACAAACCAAGCTCTGGGCAAAGTGGGAAGATAACTGATTCTAGACACTGTAAAGTGTTTCTGTAAATTATTGCCTTCTCTTCACTTACAAAATATTTAATATATGGACAATTCTTTCTG
>WLWD01002612.1_pt1 | contig 70479 bp, 50 predicted proteins | sample 6712731 | NCBI WGS metagenome assembly WLWD01 (sample SAMN12718690, study PRJNA576275) | sponge metagenome | isolation source: marine sponge | host: Mycale hentscheli | place: New Zealand: South Island, Marlborough, Capsize Point | collected 2014-11-01 | reverse complement strand
CACATCATCGTGGTGGCTAGACCACCATCACATCACCGTGGTGGCTAGACCACCATCACATCATCGTGGTGGCTAGATCACCATCACATCATCGTGGTGGCTAGACCACCATCACATCACCGTGGTGGCTAGACCACCATCACATCATCGTGGTGGCTAGACCACCATCACATCATCGTGGTGGCTAGACCACCATCACATCATCGTGGTGGCTAGACCACCATCACATCATCGTGGTGGCTAGACCACCATCACATCCACCATCACATCATCGTGGTGGCTAGACCACCGTCACATCATCGTGGTGGCTAGACCATCATCACATCACCGTGGCTAGACCACCATCACATCATCGTGGTGGCTAGACCACCATCTAGACCACCATCACATCATCGTGGTGGCTAGACCACCATCACATCATCGTGGTGGCTAGACCACCATCACATCACCGTGGTGGCTAGACCACCATCACATCATCGTGGTGGCTAGATCACCATCACATCATCGTGGTGGCTAGACCACCATCACATCACCGTGGTGGCTAGACCACCATCACATCATCGTGGTGGCTAGACCACCATCACATCATCGTGGTGGCTAGACCACCATCACATCATCGTGGTGGCTAGACCACCATCACATCACCGTGGTGGCTAGACCACCATCACATCACCTGGTGGCTAGACCTTTCATTTGCCATACAACAACAACAACAACTGTGATTAGCTCATTTGCTGCTGCTATTCAGCCAACTAGAAAAAGACTTATTTTTACACACACACGTCTCTTTAATTCTCTGATGTATATTTGTGCATTGAAATTGGACTACAAATTAACCAGGAATCTTTTTCCAGTTTATTTGTCGTGTCGTGGGGTTGTAACTCCCGCACAACAAGGTAGTTTAAAGGACCAGCCTAATTGTAGGGATAGACAACCGCTCAGCTGTGAGCAATCAAGTCCTGGAAGTGACACAGTCAGAAGGGATTTGCCACAAGCTGCAGGACCGTGATTGAACAGAGCGCTGCAATAGCTAGCTACTGTGGTAGAGGCAACTATCGCAGAGAAAAGAGGTTAGCTACTGTGAGCAGAGAAGAGAACTACAGTTTGCAATAATTCTTTCAAGTACAGTGACTGGTGAATGACAAGATAGAGACACCTTAAGAATGAACAGCAAGTGAGAGTGTTAATGAACATAACAATTGAGGTTAATTAGTGAGTGATGCAGGCTATTGTCTAATATACGAAAGTGTTCATTAGTCTGATGGCTTTGTCTGCCCATTAGCAGATGTAGGGCCCTCCTTAGGTGTTAAACCTAGACAGTCGAATAATTCGATGAGATATTGTAGAGGGAAAACAGCAGGAGATGCAACATGGTTGTAATCAATGACTACTCCTCATCAGCAGAGAAAGATTAAAAAAATACTTAGTATAAGAATCTTGATACTAAAAGTTTATTAGACAACATATTTATTGTTGTGTTGTAAATATCACCTCACACTCCCTCCTCCTCATACCCCTCTACTTGCATTTCAGTGAGTGTGCTATTATTGTCACCAACCTGACTAAAACATACACAAGAAACTAACGGACAGGCTGATGAAATAATTTTTTTGAATGCAATGAAATTAAAATTGTATATGTTTTAGGGTTTTGAGGGTCGCTGATTCTGTCAATTTTTCTAACATCAAGGTACCCACAAACTACCCAGCAGGCCATTACTGCACCCCCACATGTGCAATTCAGACAACATACTTAGCTTTTTTATTCCATTTCTGCAGTCTTGCTTGTAATTCACTACAATATGAAAGTACAAATGAATATCTAAACCCTTTAGCAATTATATTGGCATTGTATAAACCATAAAACTTTACATTCAAATGAAATACGCAATGGATGTCAAAAATGATGGAAATAACTTATATTAGCAGAATACTAAGATGTATAGCTTATCTTAAAGCACTAATTGAATCATAATAATACATATACACATAAATATACACGTGTTATACATACTTTAATTACATATGTATTATATAGTATATATATTTATTCCACCCTAGATATCTTCACAATGATATTTTCATGATGGTAAAGCCTAGAGCACAGAAACTAGAGTTCATGATGGTAAAGCCTAGAGCATAGCAACTAGAGTTCATGATGATAAAGCCTAGAGCATAGCAACTAGAGTTCATGATGGTAAAACCTAGAGCATAGCAACTAGAGTTCATGATGGTAAAGCCTAGAGCATAGCAACTAGAGTTCATGATGGTAAAGCCTAGAGCACAGCAACTAGAGTTCATGATGGTAAAGCCTAGAGCATAGCAACTAGAGTTCATGATGGTAAAGCCTAGAGCATAGCAACTAGAGTTCATGATGGTAAAGCCTAGAGCATAGCAACTGATGGTAAAGCCTAGAGCATAGCAACTAGAGTTCATGATGGTAAAGCCTAGAGCATAGCAACAAGAGTTCATGAATGGTAAAGCCTAGAGCATAGCAAGAGTTCATGATGGTAAAGCCTAGAGCACAGCAACTAGAGTTCATGATGGTAAAGCCTAGAGCATAGCAACTAGAGTTCATGATGGTAAAGCCTAGAGCACAGCAACTAGAGTTCATGATGGTAAAGCCTAGAGCATAGCAACTAGAGTTCATGATGGTAAAGCCTAGAGCATAGCAACTAGAGTTCATGATGGTAAAGCCTAGAGCATAGCAACTAGATGGTAAAGCCTAGAGCATAGCAACTAGAGTTCATGATGGTAAAGCCTAGAGCATAGCAACAAGAGTTCATGAATGGTAAAGCCTAGAGCATAGCAACTCGAGTTCATGATGGTAAAGCCTAGAGCACAGCAACTAGAGTTCATGATGGTAAAGCCTAGAGCATAGCAACAACTAGAGTTCATGATGGTAAAGCCTAGAGCACAGCAACTAGAGTTCATGATGGTAAAGCCTAGAGCATAGCAACTAGAGTTCATGATGGTAAAGCCTAGAGCATAGCAACTAGAGTTCATGATGGTAAAGCCTAGAGCATAGCAACTAGAGTTCATGATGGTAAAGCCTAGAGCATAGCAACTAGAGTTCATGATGGTAAAGCCTAGAGCATAGCAACTAGAGTTCATGATGGTAAAGCCTAGAGCATAGCAACTAGAGTTCATGATGGTAAAGCCTAGAGCATAGCAACTAGAGTTCATGATGGTAAAGCCTAGAGCATAGTAACTAGAGTTCATGAATGGTAAAGCCTAGAGCATAGCAACTAGAGTTCATGAATGGTAAAGCCTAGAGCATAGCAACAAGCATCTAATTTACTTAATTTCCAAAGCTGCAGAGAATGATTCTACATTAATGGATCCACATGTGAAACCAATCAGATCGCTTACATGTTAGTAGCTGCATTCAAATACATTGTTGTCAATACTAGTGGTGTGCTTCAGCACAAAAGGCGCTCGAGCTAGCCTAGCTTTTGTAGCTTGCTTTTCAAGTTTTGCAACTGATGTGGTTGTTAACAGGTTCATTACTTTGTTATTTCATCAAGACACTTTACTACTTTATGGTAATTAGTGGCACGAGCAGAAAAAGGGTTGCACGTACCATATAAATAAGAAAAAAATACCACGGAATCTTGATTTTGTTACCCCTAAGTGTCTCGCTCGCTTGCCAATAATACTGCCTCAAATATATTATAAAGGAAATGAAACAACAACAAACCACAAACAAACAAATATAATCACTTACATAGGAATAGCAACTATACTAAAGTACATTATAAACATTTTACTTTGCAAAAGCTGAAGATGGAGAGGAAGACCTAGATTTAGGCAGGCGAGGTGGTGGATCTCTGTTTAACACAATATTTATATTAGTAATGCACCAGTTAACTGCACGTATACAGTACAAATTAAACAAAACTTTAATCTAGTTAAAATAATTGGAATTCAATTGGATGAATGTGTGTAGATTTTCCACTTTCAATGATTCCGTCATTCTCGGCTGAAATAATTATAAATTTTCTCATTCTAACAGCCAATTTCATGTCAATTAAAACTTAACCCGACGATTTGAATTATTGCCAAAGTCTTCTTAAATGGGAAGAGGTAAGAGTTGTAGAGAGAGCCAGTAAGATTCGTGAGTTAAAGATCAAAATGTGCAGATTCAGCACTATTTCATCTTGACTATAAGCAAGTAAATACAACTAGGCTGTTGCACTCAGCTGTTGAGTAAAAAGGTTGATGTTTACTTATAGTGAAGCAGAAGTGGTAGAATATGATATGGAGGGGCTGTATATGCAGTACCAAATAAACATAGAGTTTAATTTATTGTTTAGTGCTAAGTAATTTAAACCCATAACATTAAAATCTCGTGCAATTTATAGGTCACGTTGTTAGTTCACTGAGTCAGACTGAGTCATGAGTTTCTGCAAGCTACACTATGGCTGATCTAGAAAACATTTAACTACAGAGGGTGATCTTTACTTTTTGTGTGCCCATGAACAAATTACTGCAACCATAACTACTTTTTTCCTGACAATTCACGGTTAAACAGTTCAGTTTCAGCTCCATGTTCAAGGGATGGATTACATGCTTTACCTATTACGTATGCATTTATTGATAGGATATTATACGTGCTAACTAGCTGGAATAGACTCAATGAGAAAACTATACAATCTTATAAGGAATAATTCAAATGAATATAACTAGCATATAATATATGTTCATTACCCTGTCTTGTCTAGCTATTGTAGCTAAACAAAACAGAGTACTAACTAGCATATAATATATGTTCATTATCCTGTCTTGTCTAGCTATTGTAGCTAAACAAGACAGAGTACTAATTTTCAGCTGAAAAATATTTATTGACTGAAAAGCTATCACTAATAGCTCTTCCTACTTCCCCTCTATCCCCCTCCACCCACCTGGCAGGTTTTTTTCTCAGTCTTGATTGTAGTTCACTATAATAATAATAATGAAAATATGAATAACAACCACAATAACAACAACAATAATAATTGGCAAGCAAGTGAAGCGAGCGAGACATATGTTGTAGGCTTATAACTAATAGTTAAATCTTGGGCTTGAGTAATGGTCACTGATAACTGTTCCGATCCTGAGGGCAAAGCCCTAGAAGAGGGAGGTTATGTAGCGATAATCCCGAGAGCTGCCACACTTTAACTATTTTATACCATAGTTACCTTTTGAAGACCAAATAAAATTAGAGAATATTGTTGATTTTAGTAGAAAAATATGTCCAGTTCTGCATTGAAGGTCATTCCATAAAACCAATAACAAAATAACTGTATTTCTTTCCCTTTCTGATAATATTCAATGAGATTCACAAGGCTGGCAAGACTTCATAAAAAATTATCTGTATCAGTTCTTTATACAGTGATGGAGTAACCCTTTGTGGGAATACCCACAGTACAGAAAGACAGCAGACCATTAACGCAGACTCACACCCCTTATCCATCTAGAACTTAGTAGAACAGGTGTTTGTGAGTGAGCATGACCAGTTATGTATTTTCTTTTTATGTTTCACTGGTGGGTGGCAGACTTATACGTATTGAGGGTCAGCCTCCCCAAGTCAGTCAGTCTTTGGTGATAGCACTACACTTACCTGTCACATACTTCATAGCTTTATTAATTACCTCATATAACTTCCTTGAGTGACTTCAGAGCTAATTAAGTGAACTTGGGAGTGAGAACAGGATAGTTTTGATTACAGCTATTAGAACAGACTCACACTCTGGTGGCAGTGTTACTTGATCTGGGATGACACCTGGCATCAACCCCTTACCTGACAGGAGTTACGGATATCCCTAAGAAATTCCCCACACTGTTTCCAAAAAAGCTTCACACAAGTAAAATAAATTTCATTCATAGCTAAAAAGCAACATGATACATAGTACTTATTACATGAGTCAGAGTGTGATATGGAGAAATATTTCACAAGCAGGCTAATTTGTTTTCACAAGCCAGAGTCAAGTGAAAATAAAGCCTGAGAGTGCAATATCTAGCCATATCACTCTGACAAGTGTAGTAAGCGGTTTATTCTACACTAGATATCTTCACTGCTGTAGTCTGTACTATGGTTGGTAACTCATGATGTAAAGTTGGCCGTAAAACTCTCTAGGGGCTCCCCACACCCCCAGCTGATATTTAGCAGTTAACCTGGTCGAGTAGGCTTCACTAGAGGAAGGTAGCTGTAAAAACCCTCAAAATTAACTGGTAAGCCAGGCCAGGTTGCTATACAGTAACTACTAGGGTAATGAGCTTGCGCAATACAGCCATGAGGTAACACTATGTGATAACGTGAGTTATCTCACAGGTCACTACCTAAAGATAACATTGTGAAGACATCTAGCATGGAATAAATGACTTCATACCATAATTATTTGTGCATCTCACACTATTTTGTCGACAAAAAACCTTTCTGTGTGCAATTCAAACTCTCATTGTGGTACAAAAATATTATTTATATCATAGTTGCTGTGGTAACAGCCATGAATTAAAAATGTTATTCCCCTGTGTTATTCACCTCCAATTGCCTGCGGAAAAGAGAAGTTTGTACCTCTGCACACAGAAGCCAAATAGAGTGAGATGCACAAATGACTATGGTATAAAGTGATGTATCTGTAGTAGTATCAGAATAAACTAGGGGGGCAAGCTTTAAAAGGCATGTTTAGGAGAAAGAAACTACTCTATCCCTGTAAGAACTGACAAGGTGAATTATTTATTGGATTGTGAACCTCACTGGATATCAGGAAAAGATATGTGCTAATTTTACTGTCGGTGTTTTTGGAATGACCTTGGCTGCATTTACTGGACATATTTTTCACCCAAAACAACAATATCCTCTCTTTTCTTTTACTCTGTTAAAAAAAGTAACAATGGCATGAAATAAATAAACCATGGCAACTCACGGAATTATTGCTAGATAACCACACCCTCTTTCTCGGGCTTTGCCCTTGGGATTGGGACGGTTATCAGTGATAATTCCTTGAACTCATGGTTTAACTATTACATATATGGATGATATGTAGTCCCTTTAAGTCTTGTGTGACTAACAGAACTGTGAGTCATAAGTTAATGAAAGTAGCAGTTGAAAATAGTGCTTCTGGAAAATTTAAATATAATATGCCAACATTCACAGCAGACATAATTACTTTAGCCTGCTTCACTAGCAAGTGAATACAATAATGTACCTACTCATCACATTGACATGTACTAAATATGACCAAAAACATACTCGAGGAATCCAAGAGGCGCATCAGGACGTGGATGCTCAGAATCTTCATCACTATCAGCGTGCTTTAGCCGGGCTGAGCTTATTGCACTAAAACAATAACAATATTAAACCAAAATACTATATCAGATCAATCATAGTTTACTCTATTAGAACAGAGTTAGCATTACACTCGATAATGGGTACCTATGAATGTCTTCAATTTAATTAGAGATTCAAGCCAAGCTGGATGAAATACAGAATTAGATACATGTAATAAAGGAGTCTGCAACAATGCTCTGGATAGAATGAAGGAAGAGTTGTACATCATAAATGCACTGAAGGACAATGGCTATCCATTGGCTGTGATTGAGAAATACCACAACAACTCTCCTTCCAAGCAATCAGACAGAGATCCACCTGATGCAACAGTTGTCATGCCATATGTGAAGAACTTGTCTGAATCTTTTAGAAGAATTCTCTCTCACTTGAGTATAAGAACATGCTTTAAACCCCGTGTTACCTTGAGGCAAATCTTAGTACATCCACAAACAAAACACCAGAACATAAAAAAAAATGGAGTGGTTTATGAGATACCGTGTGGGACATGCAACAAAGTTTATGTAGGACAGTCTGGGAGAACACTGGAGCACAGCATGAAAGAACACCAAAGATCTCTGACCTCTACTAACTGCTCTTATTACACCTCCGCAGTTGCAGAGCATGCTGTTCACAACAATCATGTGATTGACTGGAAGAAAGCTAAAGTGGTTGATCATAGGTCATCATGGAAACAGCGATGTATAATGGAGTCATGGTATATAGCAAAACAGGGCAACAATGCCATGAATAGGGACACTGGGATGCTCCCTGGGGTGTATAAGAGCATCATATAAGCTTGAGGCGTTGCTAGTATAACCAAACATATTTATAACATTACCATAGCTATAGCATCATTTCTAGCAGTTACTATTTATGTTTCACTGATGATGGTTAGCTGAATAGCAGCTGAAACGTTTGATTAAAAAACATTTATGACTAGTGGCTTTAAACTTTAATAATCAAGGATGTAATGGAATAAAATGTTTGAAGATAACTTTTAGATGGTTGTATATATGGGAAATTGATACCAATGCAATATTTGTGTACATGTAACCGGCACGTTCCACAGAATGTGATGACACTTTACCTACGGTAAAGAGACGATGCTTTACCAAACCGTACCAAGCTCATGAATTATTCATGAATACACACACTGTCGTCGATCGTCATTGTTACTGACACACAAGCGTATTATTATTTCTTAATGGCCTAGTGCTTTTTTCATTATTAGTTCATTGAATATAATTATTTCAAAACTACTATAAACATTCAACTTAACTTACGCACTGAAATCAAAGACTGCTGGCCCTTTGGAACCAATTGAACCAGAAGGTCTGCAGGTACATGAACATAAAAAATGACATGAATATCATAATAACTTCACAGTTCTGTTAAGTTAATGTTGCACAAGTTACAATTAGTTATTGGTACTGCTATGATGAGCCAAAGGCACTTGAATCTCCTTTGGGTCTCTTCCCAGCTCCATAAATTACACTAGTTCTTCTGTATATTGCTAGGGTATAATTGTTGAAGTTTTAGATCAGTTCTTGAGTCTCAAATCATCACTATTAAATTTGCACAAATAGTTTGTAGACACTCTCACCAGTTCAAACTTCAGCTAAGGCAGCACACAAAGCAAATAAGAGCTTCTTGAGGGGTTTATAGAAAGAGTTGTAAAATCTTAATTAATCATTGGAAGAGAAGAGACTTATTTCCTGAGTGACAGTAAGCATTTCACAAATGGCCACAAGTTGCCGTCTCATTAGTTAAATAAACACCATTTGACATCTCATCATATAATAACAGGTATATGGAAATTTGAATATACTGCAAATAACTTACGGCACAACAGCAGGAGGGGGAGGAGGAGGGGGAGGAGCAGGAACATTAGGAGGACGAGGAGGAGTTGGAATATTAGAAGGATGAGGCGGAGCAGGAACATTAGGAGGACGAGGAGGAGTTGGAATATTTGAAGGATGAGGAGGAGCAGGAACATTAGGGGGACGAGCAGGAGCTAGAATATTAGAAGGAGGATTAGGAGGAATATTAGGAAAAGAAGGAGGAGGAGGAGGAGGAGGAGAATCCGGAGGTGAAAAATCCAGACGTCCTTTAGAAGATTTAGAAGATCGATGTATTTTTTTACCAGAACTCTTTCGATGTTTCTTGCTGGATTTTGAAGATTTAGAAACTGGTTTCTCATAAACTAGACCAAGAGGTTGTGATGGGATTTGAGCAGCATAGTGATCTTCATATTGGGGTGTATTCTGGGGAGTATAAGTATCTCCATATTGGGCCGTATTCTGAGAAGCATAAAGGTCTCTATATTGAGACAGATTATCATAAAGCTTTTCTTGTTGGGCCATATTCTGAGAAGTATAAGGGTCTCCATGTTGAGCCGGATTTAGATAATGATAAAGCTCTTCTTGTTGGGCCATATTCTGAGAAGTATAAAGGTCTCTATATTGAGGCAGATTATCATAAAGCTTTTCTTGTTGGGCCATATTCTGAGAAGTATAAGGGTCTCCATGTTGAGCCGGATTTAGATAAGGATAAAGCTCTTCTTGTTGGGCCATACTCTGAGAAGTATAAGGGTCTCCATGTTGAGCCGGATTTAGAGAATCATAAAGCTCTTCTTGTTGGGCCATATTCTGAGAAGTATAAGGGTCTCCATGTTGAGCCAGATTTAGAGAATCATAAAGCTCTTCTTGTTGTGCCATATTCTGAGAAGTATAAGGGTCTGCATGTTGAGCCAGATTTAGAGAATCATAAAGCTCTTCTTGTTGGGCCATATTCTGAGAAGTATAAGGGTCTCCATGTTGAGCCAGATTTAGAGAATCATAAAGCTCTTCTTGTTGGGCCATATTCTGAGAAGTATAAGGGTCTCCATGTTGAGCCGGATTTAGAGAACCATAAAGCTCTTCTTGTTGGGCCATATTCTGAGAAGTATAAGGGTCTCCATGTTGAGCCGGATTTAGAGAATTATAAAGCTCTTCTTGTTGGGCCATATTCTGAAAAGTATAAGGGTCTTCATATTGGATTGTACTCTGTCTTGACTTTAGTTGAGGTTGACTTTGAAACGTTAAAAAGTAATAAAAGAAATAAGCATAATCAATAATATTGAAAACTTAGGCTACTGAATTACACAATTTGCAAAGCTAAATAATGCAAATATCATGTGGACGTTGTATTATCATTTAGTTTCCCCCCCCCCTATGCTAAGCATACTTGATGATTTTCAGGATGTTAAATTTTTAATGAAAAGAATTAATATGCCTATGTAGTAATGATCCTACCAATACATATTATATTCTTGAAGAAGAGTTAAACTTGTGCAAAGAGCAACACCACTCTTCTACAACTTCTGCCTCAGTTTTCTATAAACTTTTAATGAACAACAGCATAATACAGCCTAAAATTAGCGAGAAAGTGTGTGTTTTGTTTGCTTTTGCTGTTGTGCTTTCTCAGTCTGACTGAAGAAGGTCCACGGACCGAAACATCTCAAATAAAGGAATTTATTCTACTACAAGAAAGTTAATTAATTATCTATAGTTAAATAGTATATGTATGTAGTAAAGAGTCTATATAACATAATGAGAAGGTTATTGCAGGGAGAGGAGTTATTGTAGCGATCTTATGACTAAATACAAACCACTGTATTGTTAATGCTGCATGTGTTTCTGCACTCATCCACTACTCATAACACAACTTCCTCATCCACTCTATATCTAAGCATGAATATTTAAGAAGAATAAAAATTGTAGCTTAGTCAGGTTGGTTAATAGTACGACTAGTATATATTTTAAATATCACCTTTCCCTCAATGTATTAGTTGCTCTGGTAAAGCTGAGAATAATTCCACCAAATGTGTGTGTTGGAAGAAAAAAAAAGTATTGATTGTCTTGTGATTATTTGTAAGGACATTAAAATCTGAAGTGTTTCCATTTTTGAATAATTAATTTCAAATTAGTTGCACTCCTATTAGCTTACAATGTACAAGAAATTTTAAGTACTTTTTCAGCTTACATTACCTATATTATTCATATACTGAATCAAGAAGAAAGTGGGAATAAGTTAACTGCACACTACACTATATATATATATATATATATATATTATAGAACAGTTTGTAATCAGAACTAGTACAAGGTAACATGAACAACTTACAATGGAGCCAGAGGATGAGTAGGAGGGATAATACCACCTGGGAAGAAAGGATTAGGAGGAAATTGTTGTGAAGGTTGACGAGGAGAAGGGAGTTTTCGTCGTGGAGGAGGAGGTTTTTGTTTTGGAGGAAGAGCATGAGGAAGTTTATGTTGTGAAGGAGGAGCAGGAGGATAAGGCCTATATTGTGGAGTGAAAGCAGAAGAAAGATATTGTTATGATGATAGAACAGGATGAGAAAAAGGGTTGAGAATATAGCAGACATAACATAGTAATATTATGTTGAAAGCATACAATTAATACTTCAAATCATTTTAGTTGAATAAATCTAAAATTTTGTTTATATATTACTGCTTTCAAACATTAATAGCTATGTAAGATAGAATTTTGGTTGGCTAATGTAAACATAAAGAAAATAATTTATACTTAAATTTTCTCAATAATAACGGAATCATGGAACTTTTTTCAAAGCAACAGGAGCAACTGGATTAAAACCTGACAATGGTAGAATATTACTATTTTTGAGACTAAAGCACTAGCTAGTATTACAAAAATACATTTATTTAACATACTACTTTAATATACTAAGTTCAGCAGTTTCAATTAGTTTCAAGTATATATATCCACTTAGCATTTAGTTAACTACCACAATACTCTCTGGCCTAATTGCAGGCACCAGTAAGGTGTATAGGGTAATTTAAGGGGAGGGGGGACAGTCATGTGACATAGGCGGGAGCAGAAACGCATGTGCGTAAGGGGAGCGGGCAACCATTACACCAGAGTTAGTACCGGCAAGCAGTCAGGCAGCTGCATTTAGTTATTTAGTTGTGAGTGCAGGCCTGGTGGCTAGGAATTTCACCCACCGCCTTCCCTTGAGGCCTCCCTTAAATTTAGTTGGGTAGTGTAAACTCCACCCACATGGGTATGAGCCCGAGTTGGAGGACTCTGGCAAGGCAGAGTGAATAGCACCAAATACCACATGCTCGCCAAGTCTCTCACACCCAAGGAAGAGGTGGGGGTGGGACCCACCGTCAGACAGCTGGGACGCATGCATCTGTCCGTGGGCCAACAGCCAGCTCGGACCTGCCAATGTATTAGGTAAGATTTACCAATATTGTGATGAGAGCTAAGGCTCTAATACTGATATCACTAGCTGCCACCTGAGCATAGTTAAGTATGGATATGTACACAGCCATTGACCATTAATTTTAGCAAACAAATACGAAAGTACTTTCTCATCATAAACAGTATCATCTTTAATTAAAAGAATTGAAGCCATTGTGGCCGTTCAAATAACCAGTAGCACCTGGCAAAAAGCACTCCATTACTAAGAAATGACCGAGCTTGTTCTTTAGTCTAGTAACTCATCAATACCATAGTAATTATTAGCCATACTTTCATGAATTGGAAAAAAGGCATTATCACACAATTTTGAGCCCAACTCTAAAATGAAACTTGATCACTGCTGTAGTATCACAAAAAACTGGGGGCAAGCCAAAAAAGCTGTTTTTAAGAGAAAAAGGAACCACACATGCGTTTAAGAGGCATATGTACCTCCAACACATACATATGTATATATATTGAAATTATACCCAATTTTCAATTGTCCACCACTAATATTATTTTGCTCACTTTGCTTGCTTACCTAAACATAATAATTGTATACTTGGTAGGGTTCTTTTTGGGGAAGTATTAGCAAAAAAAAAATCTAATTTTAACAATGTCAGCTGGCAATATGTGCTTACACTATGACGGAAATTTAAAGGCTTTGAGAATTATTTTTTGTAGTGCTGATAAAGTTGTAGTTGCAGAAATTGAAAGATATACTTTTTCTATAAGCCCCTGTAAACATGATCCATTGAGCTGCACTTTATACATTGCACACAAGACAATAAGGAAGGAGGAAGATGTTCACTTGAGTCAAGAATGTGCAAAATGAGTCAAGAATGTGCAAAATGATATAGTTTAAAAAAATTAAAATAATTTCATTCTTCCATTCAATAAGTGGAATATTGCTTTGTAAATATGGGAGCAAATATTTTGTTGCTAGCTTTTATTAAAATCAGGGTTCTATCTAGTTCAATCTTGTCACATTTCTCCCCTAAAATTTGCATGTTGTGTATACTATGATGTCAATGCTACACTCTAAGTATACATTTAGTGCATATAACATCTTTACTTTAATTTTCTGGATGGAAACCTATTGTAATGTAGCAGATTTTTTCTTTACTGATGGTTTTAGACAATAAGTATCCAGTATACTCCATGTAACTGCTCACAAGCAGTACATGGAATCCAGCATACAACATAACTCTGTTCTAGTCCACGTAACTTTCCCAGTCGTTTCCCCAATTTTTGAATTTGCATTGATGGTTCTACTAGGAATATTTCTTTTTCAATATTTTCACAAAAAAAAGAAAGAAACTAACCATCGAAAATAAACTTCTACTCAGTATTTGAGACATTTAATAGTTTGTCAGGTGCATGTTAATTTATGGTATAGACATGTTCACATTGATAAAACTACTGTTTTGTCTTAACTTTCCTCTATACCATAAACTTTTTCAAATGAAGTGTTAACATTATTGGTAAAAGTCGGTATCTTTATACAAAGTCAAATCACTACTAAATTATTGGTTTTAACGATAATATTTGACTTTCTAAACATTCCATGAAAATATTGTAAAGCAACCAACCCATGGCTAGCTTCTCAACCTGCTCTTAGCAAATAGCTTTGAAATAGAAAAAAATATAGGTTCAAATATATAATTTCTAGTTAGTCAATAATTACATTTTTGGGTAAATTATTGCTGTCAAAAGACTATCACATCAGTATTCTCAACTCTTAGTTTGATGATAGAATAATTCGAGTTTTTCAGGAAGAAGTGCCAAAAAAGAAAAAAAAGAAAAAGAAAACAACTAGGCCTTACTAAATTTGTTTTTTTCTTCTTCCTATTTTTCTATTTGTGCAGCAGAATAGTTTGTGTGTGTGTTTCTATGCATGTGTGTGTGCCTGTGTATCTGTCTGTGTGTATGCATGTTTGTGTGTGCATTTCTGTGTATGTGCATGTGTGTCTGTGTGTGCAAGTTTGTATGTGTGTGTGTCTGTGTGTGTGTTTGTGTGTGTCTGTCTGTGTATGTGCATGTGTGTGCCTATGTTGTGTATCTGTCTGTATCTGTGTGTGTGTCTGTATGTGTCTCTGTGTCGGTCTGTGTGTATGTCTGTGTGTGTGTCTGTGAGTGTGTCTGTTTTTGTCTGTGTGTATGTCTGTGTGTGTGTCTGTGTGTGTCTGTTTGTCTGTGTGTTTGTCTATGTGTGTGTGTCTGTTTTTGTCTGTGTGCATGTCTGTGTGTGTGTGCCTGTGTGTGTTTGTGTGTGTGTTTGTGCATGTCAATGTGTGTCTATATATCTGTGCCTGTGTGTGCCTGTTTGTCTGTGTGTATGTCTCTCTGTGTCTCTGTGTGTCTGTCTGTGTCTCTGTGTGTCTGTCTGTGTCTGTGTGTGTGTCTGTGTGTGTCTGTCTGTGTCTGCGCGTGACCGCCTAGCAGCAGCAAGAGAATTTGCATTTTTTTGTGTGACTGTCTGTGTCTGTGTGTGTCTGTTTATCTGTGTGTATGTCTGTCTGTATCTCTGTTTTCATCTTCCCACCTCTTACTGTCCTGTCTTGTACAAGCTATTGCTATATGTCAACCATGGCTTGAACATTCCAAGTTGCCAATGAGTACAGGACAATACTCGATGACGTCACTCTGTGCATGTCAGACTCGTACACCTGCGGAGGACTTGCTTTCCTCCCAGGATACTCGACATCTAACACGGAGAAAGTCACAAATGTGGATAGTGGGAACTTGGAATGTTCAAGCCATGGTTGACATATAGCAATAGCTTGTACAAGACTGTACAGTAAGAGGTGGGAAGATGAAAAGGTACAGTATAGAGATAGCTGAGTTGCAAAAACTTATTGGTCTAATAGTGAAGTATATATATAGTAGGGCTAGCTGTGATGAAATTTATATTCTTGTTGGAGATTATTATGTATGTTAGGTCATAGAGAGTCTAAAGATGACACATGAAATAGAGCTAGAGATCCTCATGGATATGGAATAGCTAATGATGCTGGCAAAGAGCTTCTTGGCCTCCTCAATTCTAATCAAGGTGGTGCATGCAACAGATAGTTCCAGAAAAAGATATCCATCTAGCTACATGGCATCATCCCAAATCAAAGAGCTGGTTCTGTAATGATTATATAGTGATGAGGGAAAGGGATAAAGAGATGTGCTTGGATGCTGCTGTGTAGAGAGGAGCTGAATGCAACACTGACCACCAGTTGCTGTGTGCTAAAAATAAGAATGAATTGGAAACCGCCTAAATCGAACAGGAGATGTTCAGTGAAGTGATTCAGTGTTGCTGGTCTAGTGATATGGAAAAATAGGATTGAAGCTCACAGCTAGAGAAGAATGTTGCAGCTGTGTTGTATGGAGCAGGGATACAATGACCAGAGGAAGGAGGAGCCAAAGAAAAGTGGAAAGTGATGAGAACAGCCTTGATAATATTTTTTGACTAGGAATAGACATATTTGATTATAAGGTTTAGATCACTAGTCATAAATTTGTTGAAAAGAGCTATACATCACAAATGCGCTGAAGGACAATGGCTATCCACTGGCTGTGATCAAGAAATACCACAATAGCCCTCCCTCAAAACAATCAGACAGAGATCCACCTGATGCAATAGTTGTCATCCCATATGTAGAGAACTGGTCTGAGTCTATCAGAAGAATTTTATCACACATTAATATAAGAACATGCTTTAAACCCCATGTCACCTTGTGGCAAATCCTAGTCCACCTAAAAACAAAAACACCTGAACATCAGAAGAGATGTATTGTACCCAGTGCCAGTGATGTGCTGTACACAGTGCCTGAGATGTATTGCACCCAGTGCCAGTGATATAATGTACCCAGTGCCAGTGATGTATTGTACCCAGTGCCAGTGATGCATTGTACCCAGTGCTAGTGATGTATTGTACCCAGTGCCAGTGATCTATTGTACCCAGTGCCAGTGATGTATTGTACCCAGTGCCAGTGATGTATTGTACTCAGTGCTAGTGATGTGTTGTACACAGTGCCTGAGATCTATTGTACTCAGTGCTAGTGATGTGTTGTACACAGTGCCTGAGATCTATTGTACTCAGTGCTAGTGATGTATTGTACCTAGCGCCAGTGATGCATTGTACACAGTGCCATTGATGTAATGTACCCAGTGCTAGTTATGCATTGTACCCACCAGTGATGTATTGTACCCAGTGCCAGTGATGTATTGTACCCAGTGCTAGTGATGTATTGTACCTAGCGCCAGTGATGCATTGTACCTAGTGTCATTGATGTAATGTACCCAGTGCCAGTTATGCATTGTACCCACCAGTGATGTATTGTACCAAGTGCCAGTGATGTATTGTACCCAGTGCTAGTGATGTATTGTACCCAGTGCCAGTGATGTATTGTACAAAGTGCCAGTGATGTATTGTACAAAGTGTCAGTGATGCATTGTACAAAGTGTCAGTGATGTATTGTACCCAGTGCCAGTGATGTATTGTACCCAGTGCCAGTGATGTATTGTACAAAGTGTCAGTGATGTATTGTACCCAGTGCCAGTGATGTATTGTACCTAGTGCCATTGATGTAATGTACCCAGTGCCAGTGATGTATTGTACCCAGTGCCAGTGATGCATTGTACCCAGTGCCATTGATGTAATGTACCCAGTGCCAGTGATGTATTGTACTCAGTGCTAGTGATGTGTTGTACACAGTGCCTGAGATCTATTGTACTCAGTGCTAGTGATGTGTTGTACACAGTGCCTGAGATCTATTGTACTCAGTGCTAGTGATGTGTTGTACACAGTGCCTGAGATCTATTGTACACAGTGCCATTGATGTAATGTACCCAGTGCCAGTTATGCATTGTACCCACCAGTGATGTATTGTACCCAGTGTCAGTGATGTATTGTACCCAGTGCTAGTGATGTATTGTACCTAGCGCCAGTGATGCATCGTACCTAGTGTCATTGATGTAATGTACCCAGTGCCAGTTATGCATTGTACCCACCAGTGATGTATTGTACCAAGTGCCAGTGATGTATTGTACCCAGTGCTAGTGATGTATTGTACCCAGTGCCAGTGATGTATTGTACAAAGTGTCAGTGATGTATTGTACCCAGTGCCAGTGATGTATTGTACCTAGTGCCAGTGATGCATTGTACCCAGTGCCATTGATGTAATGTACCCAGTGCCAGTGATGCATTGTACCCACCAGTGATGTATTGTACTCAGTGCCAGTGATGTATTGTACCCAGTGCTAGTGATGTATTGTACCCAGTGCTAGTGATGTATTGTACAAAGTGTCAGTGATGTATTGTACCCAGTGCCAGTGATGTATTGTACCTAGTGCCAGTGCTGCATTGTACAAAGTGTCAGTGATGTATTGTACCCAGTGCCAGTGATGTATTGTACCCAGTGCCAGTGATGTATTGTACAAAGTGTCAGTGATGTATTGTACCCAGTGCCAGTGATGTATTGTACCTAGTGCCATTGATGTAATGTACCCAGTGCCAGTGATGTATTGTACCCAGTGCCATTGATGCATTGTACCCAGTGCCATTGATGTAATGTACCCAGTGCCAGTGATGTATTGTACAAAGTGTCAGTGATGTATTGTACCCAGTGCCAGTGATGTATTGTACAAAGTGTCAGTGAGGCATTGTACAAAGTGTCAGTGATGTATTGTACCCAGTGCCAGTGATGTATTGTACCCAGTGCCAGTGATGTATTGTACAAAGTGTCAGTGATGTATTGTACCCAGTGCCAGTGATGTATTGTACCTAGTGCCATTGATGTAATGTACACAGTGTCAGTGATGTATTGTACCCAGTGCCAGTGATGCATTGTACAAAGTGTCAGTGATGTATTGTACCCAGTGCCAGTGATGTATTGTACCCAGTGCCAGTGATGTATTGTACAAAGTGTCAGTGATGTATTGTACCCAGTGCCAGTGATGTATTGTAGTGATGTATTGTACAAAGTGTCTAGTGCCCCTAGTGCCATTGTACCCAGTGCCATTGATGTAATGTACCCAGTGCCAGTGATGCATTGTACCCACCAGTGATGTATTGTACTCAGTGCCAGTGATGTATTGTACCCAGTGCTAGTGATGTATTGTACCCAGTGCCAGTGATGTATTGTACAAAGTGTCAGTGATGTATTGTACCCAGTGCCAGTGATGTATTGTACCTAGTGCCAGTGATGCATTGTACCCAGTGCCATTGATGTAATGTACCCAGTGCCAGTGATGTATTGTACTCAGTGCCAGTGATGTATTGTACCCAGTGCTAGTGATGTATTGTACTCAGTGCCAGTGATGTAATGTACCCAGCCAGTTATGCATCATACCCAGTGCCAGTGATGCATTGTACCCAGTGCCAGTGATGTGCTGTACACAGTGCCTGAGATGTATATACCTGGTGCCAGTGATGTATTGTACCCAGTGCTAGTGATGTATTGTACCCAGTGCCAGTGATGTATTGTACCCAGTGCCAGTGATGTATTGTACTCAGTGCCAGTGATGTAATGTACCCAGCCAGTTATGCATCATACCCAGTGCCAGTGATGTATTGTACCCAGTGCCAGTGATGTATTGTACCCAGTGCCAGTGATGCATTGTACCCAGTGCCAGTGATGTGCTGTACACAGTGCCTGAGATGTATATACCTGGTGCCAGTGATGTATTTTACCCAGTGCCAGTGATGCATTGTACCCAGTGCCAGTACCCAGTGCCAGTGATGTAATGTATGGTGGTGAGTCAACAAACATCACCTTCTGAACTTTGAACTTTCTCTGCGTCATTCTCATTGTCATAATTCATTTTTACTGCATCATTCCACGTGTATGCGTGTATCAATTCGAATCAAATATTTTCAAAAAAATTAATAGGTGTAGCTAGGTAGCTAGCTAACCAACACTAGTTGTCCTAAACAACACTGACATTGGTGACTACCGACATTTGGTGACCTCCAACACTCCCTGAGTGCTTGACTCAGTTCACAATGAGCGTGGACGACTCTTCAGGGACTGACTCCGCACCTACCATGGTCACTGCAAATGTTGTCTACATCAAACTCCCACCCTTCTAGCCCGCCGACCCTGCCATTTGGTTTGCGCAGGTTGAAACTACGTTCGTTACCAGAAGTTCGATTTTGTGGTGGCATCTTTGACACCCGAAGTAGCAGCCGAAGTGTGGGACTTAATTCTCTGCCCACCGAAGCCAACCAGTATGTAACACTTAAGGATACGTTACTTAAACGTATGGTTGCATCTGAGCAACGACATTTTCAGCAACTTTTGCAAGCTGAGGAACTGGGAGACAAAAAGCCAACCCAACTTTTGCAACATATGCTATAACTACTGGGTGATGCTTCAGTAGAGGACAGTTTTCTCAGGGAGTTATTTTTTCAGCACTTGCCAAGCGATGTTCGAATGGTATTAGCTGCTTCCCCCAACTCCACTCCTTTGGACAACTTAGCTGTACTAGCTGATAAGGTGATGGAAGTTGCTGGGCCTACCTGTGCTGGAGTAAGCCATACCCCAACTGCCCCACCTGTTCCTGCTCCTAGAGAATTCCAGGACTCAGCTATCGCTCCCTCCAAACCTTCATCGGCTGACTTCGAGTGTATCTTGAATGAACTTGCCAAGCTACAAGTAACAGTTAGTGCACTCACCAAGGCAGTCAATAGTTTAACTCTTTCATGTTCTCGACATCGTTCTCCTGCTCCTTCCTCGTCCCCTTCTCATCAGTTTTGTTGGTACCATCAGAAATTTGGAGATGATGCTCGCAAGTGTGTGTCCCCCTGCGATTACCCAAATGGGACAGCCAGGTGCTAGCGGCGACAAGCTCCCCTGGCTCTTCTACACAGTGTCGCCTATTACACATTCATGATTCTTCCAAACAAGTTAACATTTTTAATGGACACTGGCGCTGCAATTAGTGTACTTCCTCCTTCTTCGGCCAACACCCACACCATCAGTTCAACCTCCAAGCTGCTAATGGCTCTCGTATTACCACTAATGGAAAGAAGTCTCTCACCCTCAACGGGTCTACGACGCTCTCTTCCTTGGATCTTCATGGTAGCAGATGTTAGTAAGCCACTTCTTGGAGCAGGCTTCCTACACCACTTCCATCTCTCTGTTGATCTCAACAGCAAGAAACTGGTGGACAACACTACCCAACTCTCAATCTCTGGTGTATGTAAATGGACATTGGACGGTTTGAGGGAAGAGGAAGGTATCACCACCTAAAACTTCAAAATTCTATTAAAAATTATGATGTCAAAGAATTAAAAAAAAACACACTAAAATGATTAATAAGTTAATGTTGAGAGTTCTGTGAGACAGAATTTCAAAAAAAAAATGTAAAAAAAAGTTACTAAATAAAACGTTCCCTTTGGAAAAAATACCTGAATTAGTGAACCTAATTTACACATCATCTTCAAAAAAGATTCGACGGTGAGATTTATACTTCTTTACTACCTTTTCAACTATTTTCCCAGCAGTATGTCCTTCCTGATAAGCTCTCTCATAATCCCTGACTTTACGAAAAAAAATTCTGATATTATCCAGTGTGACTGAATTAAGACCAGGCTCGATAATATTTCACAATCCAGGCAATGTAAAGTTGGTATACAATACATTCTTGTGCATCTCTTTGCCTGACCCCAGACACGTTCTATTGGGTTCATTTCACGATAAAATGTTTGTAGTGACCGCGATTAATGATGTAATTTTCCAAGATGGTCTTCTCAGATTTGAAATCGTCATGATTGGCCAAGATGATTTTCATGTCTGGACCTAACAATGTGGCCGTGTTGATCCCCCTTTCCTCCAGTACTTGTTTCATTCCTTTAGGAATGCCATTAGTATCAACCATTGTTTGTAATTTACCAGCCCACACAGTGTCTCTCATTACAGCTTGAGCACCACCGGGTTTAACATTCATGTTGTTCACATTGAGAGCATCAGGAGCATAAGCTTTGTGGCAACTACTTTGGTCAAAAAGCCATACCAGAGTGTGTGTTGATGACGGGTATTTATAATTAGCTAACTTGCATGCTGTTTTGATTTGTCTCATGAATTCTCTCCAGTCCAATATCCCTCCCTTGCCGCACCATACTCAAATAATTCCCTCGCCTCTTGTAGAAATTAACGATCTGTTTTCTCGCACCTTCAAGTTCTTCAGATGAAAGTCTTAAAAAGCCATTGTGCTCATAGATAAAATCACTAACCATAATTCCACTTCCTTTAGTTTTCGGAAGAATTGCTGGTTTATCTTCAGTTCCCCACATCCATGTTTAAGCTTCATGTACACTGAAAATAGACTCATCATGATAGATCATGACCAACTTTCTGTCAAACTGTTCTGGAAGTATAGAAGTGGATGGAGCAGGAGGTGGTGTTTTATCACTACAGAGAGGTCTAGGTTTATGAGTATTTTGATAACTTTCCATGAAGTTTAAATACTCAGCTTGATACTTCACCACATCTTCGCGCTCATGGCCATCAATGTATACTTCCTTCTTGTGAGACATTGGCTTGAAACCCAAGCGATGGAGCCAGCGAATTGCAGTACGAAGAGAAATGGACCTGGGAAAGTGTGGCGGCAAGTGGTGGTTAGGAAGCAGAGTGGAGTTAACAAAATCACATAAGTCTAATGAGGTCATGTTAGGATGGTGGACTTATGATTTTTTGAAAAATTGGAAAGTTATGGTGGCAGGTACTGTATCTCTACTAACAGCCAACCAGTCACTTCCAGGGCAAGATGCCTAGCCCCCAGAGAGGTTGGATATAGCGAAGAAGGCATTTCAGCACATACTGTATCTAGGAATTATTTTCCCTTCTAAGAGTCCCTGGTCCTCCTTGCGGCACATGGTCCCCAAAGTCTGGTGACTGGAGAGCTGTGTACCTGGCCATCAAGCACTTTCGGCACTTCATAGAAGGCAGAGAATTTCACATACTCACCGGTCATCAACTGCTCACCTTCTCTCTCCATGCCCATCACAATCATCACTCGCCCAGACAGGCAAGACACCTGGACTTTGTGGCACAGTTTACTACGGACATCCATCATATCAGCGGTGCTGACAACGCTCCAGCTGATGCACTCTCCAGAATGGTCAATACTTCTGTCACACCGGAGAACCTCAAAGCCATCAATTTTGAGGACATGGTTCAGCACCAGGCTGCCGACTGTGAGCTGCAGGAGAGTTCTGAGAATCCTGACCGCACCACACTTAAGCTGGAGAAAGTTTCACTCACCTTTTCTGGCACTACTCTCTTGTGCGATGTTTCAACCGGTTCTTATAGACCCATTGTGCCCTCCAGCATGCACCGGCTTGTTTTCGATAAACTACACTCAATGTCACACCCTGGAATAAATGCAACTCAACGTCTCCTCACCTCACAATTTGTGTGGCCTCATGTTAAGCGCGACGTTGAACGGTGGAGCAAGGAGTGTTTGGACTGCCAACACAACAAGGTGACCAGACACACCTGATTCCCCTTTTGCACTACTAAGTGCTTGCTTTGATTTCATTCAACTGGATTTGGTTGGTCCATTGTCTACTTCCAATGGCTACACATACATGTTGACAGTGATTGACAGATTCACTCGTTGGCCAGAAGTTTTCCCACTCACAGACATTAGAACTGAAACCATAGCTCAAACCTTCCTGCAAGGCTGGATCGTTAGATTTGGCTCACCTATTACCATTACTACTGGCAGAGGTAGCCAGTTTCAATTTATCCTTTGGAGCAACCTTATGACTGCAATCAGATTGCATGTCTGAGAACAATGGCGTATCACCCACAGTCAAATGAGTTGATCGAATGCTTTCATTGTCACTTGAAGGGTGCTCCGAAATGTCACCAGCCTCAGATTACTTGGACTGAAGCACTGCCATGGGTGCTACTTGGGATCTGGTCAGCTGTTAAAGAAGATAGCAAATGCACTGCAGCAGGAATGGTTTACGGAAGCCCTCTTTGTGTCCCAGGAGAATTTGTCTCTCCACATCCCCGCAACAACACTGTCATGGATCTGTCTGCATACACTGGACATCTCTGTTCAACAATGGCTTCTCTTAGTCCGATTACCAGTCGACCATTTCCTACAACCTCTTCATACTTACCCACAGCTCTTGGTTCTTGTACTCATGTGTTCATTCGCCGTGACTCTGTTAAGAAGCCATTACATCACCCTATGATGGCCCTTTTCGCATCGCTCGCAGGACTCCCAAGTACTATCAATTACACTGTTTCAGTCGACAGATTAAAACCCGCCCACATTGATTGTAATACAACCAAATCTCAACCAGCAGTAGACTCTTCAAACACATATACTGAGCAGTGTTCCACAACTACAGAATCCTCACCACATTCATCGCCTCCTGCTTCACCGTCTGCCGCTTCAACGCCATTGGCTTCATCGCTACCAATAACTCCGCCCGCAGCTACGTCTACCTTGTAGTCCTCATCATCCACCCACCTATTTATACCAGGTCTGGTCGGTGAGTTCGCTTCCCTCAGCGTACTCTGGATTGAGCGTTATCACTGGCAGGGGAGTAATGTGGTGAGTCAGCAATCATCTCCTTCTGAACTTTGAACTTTCTCTGCGTCATTCTCATTTATGTCATAATTTATTTTTACTGCAGCATTTCATGTGTAAGCGTGCATCAATTAGAATATTATACTCTCACAAAAATTAATAGTACGTGTACCTAGGTAGCTAGCTAACCCACACTAGTTGTCCTACACACCACTGACATTGGTGACTACCGACAGTACCCAGTGCCAGTGATGCATTGTACCCACCAGTGATGTATTGTACCCAGTGCTAGTGATGTATTGTACCCAGTGCTAGTGATGCATTGTACCCAGTGCCAGTGATGTAATGTACCCAGTCCCAGTGATGTTTTGTACCCAGTGCCAGTGATGTATTGTACCCAGTGCCAGTGATACATTGTACCCAGTGCCAGTGCCAGTGATGTAATGTACCCAGTGCCAGTGATCTATTGTACCCAGTGCAAGTGATGCATTGTACATAGTGCCAGTGATGTATTGTACCCAGTGCTAGTGATGTATTGTGTACCCAGTGCCAGTGATGCATTGTACCCAGTGCCAGTGATGTATTGTACCCAGTGCCAGTGATGCATTGTACCCAGTGCCATTGATGTAATGTACCCAGTGCCATTGATGTAATGTACCCAGTGCCAGTGATGTATTGTACCCAGTGTCAGTGATGCATTGTACCCAGTGCCACTGATGTAATGTACCCAGTGCCATTGATGTAATGTACCCAGTGCCAGTGATGTATTGTACCCAGTGTCAGTGATGCATTGTACCCAGTGCCAGTGATGTATTGTACCCAGTGCCAGTGATGTATTGTACCCAGTGCTATTGATGTAATGTACCCAGTGCCAGTGATGCATTGTACCCAGTACTAGTGATGTACTGTACCCAGTGCCAGTAATGTATTGTACCCAGTGCCAGTGATGTATTGTACCCAGTGTCAGTGATGTAATGTACCCAGTGCCAGTAATCTATTGTACCCAGTGCCATTGATGTATTGTACCCAGTGCCAGTGATGTATTGTACCCAGTGTCAGTGATGTAATGTACCCAGTGCCAGTAATCTATTGTACCCAGTGCCAGTGATGTATTGTACCCAGTGCCAGTGATGTAATGTACCCAGTGCCAGTAATCTATTGTACCCAGTGCCATTGATGTAATGTACCCAGTGCCAGTGATGCATTTTACCCAGTGTCAGTGATGCATTGTACCCAGTGCCAGTAATCTATTGTACCCAGTGCCAGTGATGTATTGTACCCAGTGCCAGTGATGCATTGTACCCAGTGCCAGTGATGTAATGTACCCAGTGCCATTGATGTAATGTACCCAGTGCCAGTGATGCATTGTACCCAGTGCCAGTGATGCATTGTACCCAGTGCCAGTGATGTATTGTACCCAGTGCCAGTGATGCATTGTACCCAGTGCCAGTGATGCATTGTACCCAGTGCTAGTGATGTAATGTACCCAGTGCCAGTGATGTATTGTACCCAGTGCCAGTGATGCATTGTACCCAGTGCCAGTGATGTACCCAGTGCCAGTGATGTATTGTACCCAGTGACAGAAATGTACTTTCTGTAGTGACTGATGTAGAGTATGGGAGGGGACCGTCATGAAAACACAAAAACACAATGGTCAAAGTAAAAAAATGATATGTGTCCGTCCAAACATACACATAAACAAGCAAATAAATATCCCCAATTTTAAATTGTGTTACCCCTGATAGTGTCTAACCTGCTTCGCTCGCCCACCAATAATACTTAAAATAACAAATTCTAAAATAATGAAACACCAACGGTGTGAACCCTCGCCACAAAACACTAGCTAGCTATTAATCTCAGACCAAAAGACTATTTTATTGGCTATTCTAATCAGATATCATGGATCATATAGGCTCGAGAAATGAAATGGTACAAGTAAATGATGTCTCAGTAAGAGAAGCTAAACAGGCCAGAGACACTCACCGGTACAAATACTTTGAACACAAAATTCCACTTCCAGCAACTTCATTAACTTTCCGTGGCATAAAGCAAGCTACCGTGGACCACAAGAATAAAATTATTTGCTCATGTGATTATGACATGACAACAAGGGGCGAAAGATAGTACCTACACGGAGCTGAAAGCTCCACATTTTCTCAAAATCAGCCTGAAATTCAGAAAAGTAGCACAATGAAAGGTCCTAAATCACCGTTCTGAGTAAGTTTCAACATAAATCAATGGTTAATTGTCAGTAATCTCAAAATCAGAGCATGACAGACAGACAAACAGGGGGGAGGGGGTGAGGGGTTGGGGACAAGGATTTTTTTAGGATTTCCTAATTTTTGCGAAAGTGAACATTGCAGACTCAACTAATGATAAAAATGTGGTTCGACTGTCAAATATTGGAATTCAATGACTATAAGTTATACCAGTACTGTTGTTTGTTGTTGTTGTCATGCACCCATTTCTTAGTATTTGTAGCTAGCTATATAGTATTACTTGAATAACTTTTGTACCACTGGAAAATTTAATACATTGAATAAAAATACTGGCAAAAATCATTCAACAATGTTTAGAAAATTAATTGTTTAGCTTGCAACTTCTGATATAGTAATGTTAGAGTAATCCTTGCATCTAGAAAATGTCACTTATACAAACTTTTCAAGTCTAGTGATACTTGTAATAATACAATTAAAGTAAGTGGTAGGGTTGGCATAACCCATATCACATATATGTCTGCAATCTTGGCAGTGAATTACTATAACAATGAGGATAAATTATTTTATATCACAAACAAGTCTATGACCCTTCTGGGTTTTTTTCTCTAGGCTGTTCTTCCATAATAAGCAGTGTTCTCCTTGCTGATGACACTTGATATGACTGTGTGTTACAGCAAAGAGAATCCCATAAAACTTAAGCTGTTAAGCTAAAGTTAAAAAAAGCCAAATAAGATTTAGGGTTTATCCTGTAATAGTGATCAAAATTAATGTTAACAGCTATATTACATGAAACATACCCAGCAGGTCCAGCTGGAACCTTAGGAGATTCAGACTCAACTTTTTCATCACTAGTATGTGTACTGGATGATTCCTTATCTGGAGTCTGTGCCCTGGAATAAGGATAAAATTCTATATTGTAATAGATCACTCATAGTGTACTCTGACTGAGTGGCAAAAAAACAAAACAAAAAATAACAGCAATAAAAACAACAACAAAAAACAAAACAAACATACAAACAAGTTTCATTCAATTATAGCTTGGCTACTGATCATGTTTAGGACCGAGAAAGGTCCTTAAACACTGCTGGAGAATACACGAATAGAATAAGAACATGAATCATTCAATTAACACAACTAATCATCACATTAGTCAACCTGGGTACCAACACATATGGATATTCATAAGTCTTTACGAACTGAGCTTATATTAAGGTATATTCAATTCATTTGCTTTGTAATTGATTTTCTCATAATGTTATAATAGTTTTGTTAAGTGATTTCATTGCAAGCACTATTAATGCTAGCGATAGTGTTAGCTTAGGTCCATATAGCAGTGACCACCTGATCCTTCACAATTTTTTTCTCATTCATTAGATATTATTCTCTCTCTTTCACAGACTTTTTTTAAAAAACAATACAGAATTTAAAAATCTTTGGCTGACACCATATTATATTTCTTCAATCTTCAAATTAGCATGTTTAGGTTCATGACTTGTGAGATATCTCCGATATCACATTGGTGGTATCACCACATACTGAACTGCCAAGTTCATTACCTTCAAATACACTGGTAGTTGAATCACTTATGGTTCCCAAGCTAACTCCAGAAAAAAATCAAGAGCTATACAACCAAGTCAAAGCAACTAGGAATGTGGAAGAGCCCCACTGAACTAACACAGCCAACCTTACAAGCTAAGTTACTGACCCTAGTACAAACTACAGTGAAGATATCTAGCATAGAAAAACCACCTGTTACACTTGTTTGGTATTATAGCTGGATATTTCATTCTCAGGCTTTATCTTCACTCTCCTTTGAATATATATTAGCCTGATTGTGAAGTATCTCACCATATCACACTCTGACTCGTGCAGTAAGTATTATAGTGGTTGTATTATTTAATTCAGTAAATAAAACAGCAACTGAATTTATAAAAGAGTATTAAAAAACAAAATTATGAAGCCATAGTAACTACTTGCCGCTACTTTTGTGACTTAAAAAAAGAAAGAAAAGAAAGTATCTCAGTGCTGAACCTAATGCTGTATTACCAGAAGAAGCTGGAAGCAAATATAAAAATTCAATTCATTTAACCCCTAATACTGTCTCACTTGCTGACATTTAAAGGACTATGCTACTGACAATTTTCCTACTATCTTTTTTATTTAGCTTTTATAAATTCTTGTTGTACAGAGCTGTTTATGTTTACCTTTGTTTGTCTAAGGGAATCTAGACCTTCTCAGGGGCATAGGAAGGTAATTTTGATTGGTCAGGCCATAAAATGTATATATCCAACTATCTGCTTTATTTTTGGTCTTGGTAAAAATATAATTGAATAGCTGAAGCAATAACCAATAAAGCTTAGCATTGCACCTCAGAATCAGCTCTGCTATGTTATGGTACATGTCCTTATTACTTTAATTTATTGTCATCTTCATATTATAGCTAAGCTGGAAACTTCATGCATATTCTGGTTATGAGCATGCTGAAAGGCAATACACCAACATTCGTAAGAATAGAAAGAATTATAAAGTAAACTAGCTAGCCACACTTCTCATGTGTGTGTGAAATCCACCTTCATTGTCCTGTTGCATGTAGATTAAGAATGCATTCCACCCCAAGACTTCAGATTGTCGCTGATTTAACGGCCAGTACACACAAAGACAGTATATTACATTTATTACTTCTGTTGCTATGCTGCTCCAAGGATTACCTGACTACAGATATTTTACTACTTGGGAAAAGCAACGTTGTATGACTTAATGGCCCCCAGTGTTGATGATACTTATCAACATTGCAATTAGTAAAATTGATCTGGCAATGACCTGATTGGTCTAACTGGTACCTATGCTCTTGCCATTAGTTTCCTCGTTAACTCACTAGAAGAAAGTCAAGAGGTGCCCCTTGATTTGAATAATTGATGAATATTCACTGTTTAAGTATGAATAAACTATTACACACTAAATTGCATGAGACAACATACCCAGTTCTTTTCTTCAGTCTTGATTGTAGCTCACTATAATAACAATAATAATAATAATAGTAATAATAATAATGATAATAGTAATAATAATAATATAATAATAACAATAATAATAATAACAATAAGAAGATAATACGTGAAACACTTGGTCTTGTGAAACATTTTAATATGTAAACAATAATAATTGCTTCAATAACTATAACATTATAGATTGTTTTTACAGAGTGTAGCAACTTTATACCTCATTAAACACCAACACTAAAAAGCATCTGCCATCCCTTACCAATTTGGCAATCATGTGCCACTCTGGTTTTGCATGTGCGTTGTCAGTATTTTTAGTTTGGTGATTGAACCTCTAGCGGGTGCGAGCAATAGCCTTGTGCAGCCTGATCTAGTTAGTCAGCATCCCGACAACTGGTGACCTCGACAAACAAACTGTACAGCTATGTTGTGAAGTGATTCTTCGAGTTTGGATGCTGATGGACATGCTTCTGGTTGTTTTCCCATCGCTCCGCCTACTTCTCTGGCCGTCCCCACCCCCAACGTATCCGTTCTGCTCAAGCTTCCGCCATTGACCTCGACAAACAAACTGTACAGCTATGTTGTGAAGTAATTCTTCGAGTTTGGATGCTGATGGACATGCTTCTGGTTCTTCTCCCATCGCTGCGCCTACTTCTCTGGCCGTCTCCACCCCCAACGTATCAGTTCTGCTCAAGCTTCCGCCATTCTGGCCTGCACACCCCAAGCTCTGGTTTACGCAAGTAGAAGCGCAATTCGCCTGTCGCTGAATCACCTCACAGAGATTCAGATTTGACCACGTTGTTTCTTCCCTCTCACCAGAGTATGCAGCCGAGGTCCGAGATGTATTAATCAAGCCACCTACTGACGATCCATACTCAACACTCAAGAAGTAACTTACCAGATACACTACAGCATCTGAGCAGCACAAGCTGCAGCTCCTTTTCACATCAGAGGAGTTAAGAAGTGGCAATAAGCCAACACAACTCTTGCGTATGATGCAGCAACTGTTAGGAGATCGTCCTGCTATAGCTGACGAGTCATTCCTACATGAGTTATTCCTCCAGCGCCTCCCCCCCAAACATCAGGATGGTTCTAGCATCTACTCCAGATACTATAGCCTTGGATAAGCTAGCTGAGCTGGCTGACAAGGTTTTGCAAGTTGCTACTCCAACTGGAGTCATCACTACAGTGACTAATACTCTGGATATATCTACTGAAGTAGAGCACTTATGAGATGAATTTTCTTGACTTGAAAAGCTAGTGAGGAAGCTCTCCCACTCTTCTCGATCCACTAGTCATTATTCGAATCGTTGTCCACATCATTCTCCTCATCATTCACTAATACCTCAGCATACATCTGACTTACCTGACCGTTGGTTTTCACAGACATCGGATTCTTTCTGCTGGTATCATCGGAAATTTGGCAGACATGATATCATTGGTCATTTCCATCCTCCCGTGGGTACACATACTTACTTACATGCATTGATCGCTTCACCAGGTGGCCAGAAGCCATTCCCATAGCAGACATTATGGCTGATGTAGTTGGCCGAATATTTGTCCATGGATGGATATCACGATTCGGAACTCCCTCAACTATTACTACTGATTGTGGATGTCAGTTTGAATTTGCACTTTGGGAAGACCTCATGCATCTTCTTAACTCAAAACGCATTCATACAACAGCGCATCATCCAAATAGCCTTGTTGAACCGTTTCACAGGCAGTTAAAAGCCGCCCTCAAAGCTCAGCCACACCCTGAACAGTGGATGGATGCATTACCCCGTGTGTTACTGAATATTTGAACTGCCTTCAAAGAAGACCTGCAGTGTACTACAGCTGAGTTAGTTCGTGGGCTTATGTTACGTCTCCCCCTCTGCTGACTATGTTGCTAAGCTCAAAGCCGTCATGCAATGTCTGCCTTCAACAGCACCACGCCTCATTCATAATGAGTCACATTCATCAACAAGTCTTTGGAGACTTCCACACATGTGCTAGTCAGACTTGATTCAGTGAAATGTCCTCTGCAGCTGCTACGATGGCCCATATAAGGTCGTACAGCGGTCTGACAAGTTCTACACATTGGAAGTAAATGGCAAAAGAAATACAATCGCTCTAGATCGATTGAAGCCAGCATTATTGTGTTCAGCTCCACCCCCTACATCTGCCACAGCATCTTGTCCCCCAGCAAAGGACACTACAACTCCCTCTCTGGACACACCTAGAGCAGTCTCACATTCACCTCAACCTCGATCAACCCAATCTGGCCATTGCGTTCACTGGCCATCAAGACTCAAGCACTATTGTGTTCACTAGTTCACTGGGAGGGAAATGATGTGGCATACTGAACCACCATCATCCCTTACCTAACATTAAAAGTTTTATATCATGTCATCCCTTAATCACATGCCACTCTGGTTTTGAATGTGCGTTGTCAGTATTTTTAGTTTGGTGATTGAACCTCTAGCAGGTGTGAGCGACAGCCTTGTGCAACGTTATCTAGTTAGTTGGCATCCCGACACACTGAATGCAAAATGCTAAATATTAACAAAAACAATCAGTACAGGAAACAAATAAAATAACATTGGAATTTGTGTCTGAAAGAAATGTTCTTATGATAGTTTGATTCAGATAACTTGTCATGCACACACACACACACACATACACACACACACACACACGGATATTTAATAATAATTTGCTGCACTATAAGCCAGCATACACACAAACATCATATTTAAACATACTCGAAAAATCCACCAGAAGGTTGAGGAGGTGGGATCTCATCTTTATCACCATCAGTTTTAATGGACTTTAGCTTGGTGGAGCTGATTGCACTAGAACAAAAACAATATACAGGGAAATACTATAATAAATAACCCCTCAGCGGCTGATTTTCAGGCGGGTGAATAGATCTCACATCAGGGGCAGATTCAGGGGGGTGAATAGAGTAACATGTCACATCACCAAAATTTCAATGATACTCATCGTTATGTTCTTAATGGCCATATTATTTGGAAATTAGTCCTTGAAACTTGCACAGTATTCATAAATAATTCACAACGTTATACCACAATTGGTTTAACTTAGCTGTTCAGCAATTGTCAGTAAAGCATATGCAAAAAGTGGGTCTGGTCACTACTATTGGGGTATGGGAGATGTCACTAAAGGAGAAGGCTCGAATAGCTAACTTCACCCCGATGACTACCACAGGTAAATAGTAACACTGCCACCAAGGAGAACTATTTTAGGCTGTGTTGAGCAATTTTCAGTCTGACTTCTAGTAAAAATTTAATACAAAAAATGTGCAAGAACAGTACAACACAAACTCAGTGAAATAGAACTCAAAAAGAAATGGGGTGGCTTTTCATATAATATATAATTATATGAGAGGCTTAGCCCTTACAAAGCCAAGGTGTGAAAATGATGAAATGTTAGTTAGCATATTTCAAGAGCCATCCCAGTAACCACAAGCAGACTCATCTTCTACCTGTTGGCCCCACCCATCCCAGTAACCACATGCAGACTCATCTTCTACCTGTTTGCCCCATCCATCCCAGTAACCACTTGCAGACTCATCTTCTACCTGTTGGCCCCACCCATCCCAGTAACCACAAGCAGACTCATCTTCTACCTGTCGGCCCCACCCATCCCAGTAACCACTTGCAGACTCATCTTCTACCTGTTGGCCCCACTCATCCCAGTAACCACATGCAGACTCATCTTCTACCTGTCGGCCCCACCCATCCCAGTAACCACTTGCAGACTCATCTTCTACCTGTTGACCCCACCCATCCTAGGCCACATGCTTCAGTTCCGTCTTATGGGGGCGTGTCCCACAACAATAATTTGTGAATTTTGTCATTGTAAAAATTAAAAATTACACACTGCAAATGTTTTCTAGAGCAGCCACTGCTCATAATTTACTCTAAACAAATTGGCAAGAACTCCAACCTACTTTCAATACTCAATGGATAAGACGTACTACTCTGATGACAAAGCAGGAGAATCTTTGACTGATACTCTATCAGTACATCCATAACCATTCTCACCACACTGCATGACATATGCAACAGTCACTTCTGGGCATGGGGATGAAAAAGTTCATCTGTTCGTACAACTCTACAAAGTTACCAAACCAATGAGATAGCTCATCCTGGTGATGTACACATAATACATAGTACTTATTACTTGGGTCAGAGTGTGATATGACAAAATATTTCAAGATCAGGATAATTTATTTTCAAGAAGCAGAGGCGGGTGAAAACAAAGCCTGAAAGTGAAATATCTAGCCATATCACTCTGAGGAGTGTAATAAGTAGTTTATTCCGTGCTAGATATCTTATAGGCTGTAGTTTGTTGGTAATCAACCCTCAGCGCACATGCACAAGAGGGTTACAGTAGTCATTTTGTCTGTGTGTTACTGTATGTGTGTGTGTGTGATTCAACAACGAATCTCGAAGACGACGTTGCAATTGTCGTTCTTCATGCGTGTAAGGAGGCTAGAGTCGAGTTATATACCGTGGAGCTGATCTGTTTTAACCTAGAGGTGTTCCCTTCGCTCTATTGTTTGCTTCTTTCTTTGTATCGTCGTAAGTATCAACTGTTTGCGTGTAAATGCTAGAGGTTTGAAATGATTTTTTAACAGACGTCCGCTTCTACTGCTGATCTCTGCAATGGAGAGGGGTGTGGTAGAACCACCACACTTCAAAACAGTGACTTGTATTCCCATGCACTAGCTAATTAACACTATTTACTGTACTATATTTAGACATTCTATTTTTAGTTTTATGCCATGTCATCCTCTGAGCATGTGCAGTCAGGCTTTATATATTTGCTCGGCTGTGCCATATGCTGTTCAGTGTTGTATCATATGCATGTTGAAGTTTTATTCTACTAATTCTAAACCAGACTTGAAACCTCTGTGTGAGGGATTATTGGGAAGCTTTGAAAAGCTTGTGGATACAGCTAGCATTCAACACTCTGGTGGCAGACTACTTCCCTGGTTGTTTCCTGACTCCTTCTACCACAATTGGTGACAGCTCCTCATAGCTTCCACCACAAGGAGTTTTATTTTAGTTGATTGAGGTTATCTGGTGGACATACGCTGAGGGTTCGAACCTCCTAGTGCTTCATTCTTGGTGTAAAGTTGGCCAAAGACACTAGGGGCTCCCCACACCCCCAGCTAATATTTTAGTAGCTACTCTAGCCTGGATGGGAAGGCTTCACTAGAGTAAGGTAGCTGTAAAAACCCTGAAAACTGGTAAGCTATAACTACTAGGGTGAGATAACACCATGTGATAACATGAGTGATCTCATAGTCACTCACATAAAATAACATTGTGAAGATATCTATCTTGGAATAAAACCTTTAATCAACTTCATTAGGAAGTTAATAAAAATTCTAGATTAGACTCAGCTCACTGAAGCAGAAAGAGACACACACAGAGAAAGGAATCGAGATAGACAAAGGAGGAAAAGGGACTGCAGAGATGGAGAGGCAAAAAAAAGAAAAGAAAAAAGAAAAGAAAAAAACGTAGATGATGTAACTGAACCAAGTGGTAGATGAAGTATACATTGGAACAGTATGTGGAGGACTAACAGGTATAAAATAGTGAAGAATTTGTTTATATGTTTATATTATTATGGCATGATTTTACTGTAAAATTTTAATGTGTTAAAATTTTTATTAGTAAGAAGTTAAGTTATTATACAATTTCCATGCTTCCAGAAAATATTATGTGTGACTAATTGTGTGCTCGATTTATAAACTGAATGTCATTACAGGTATTTTTTAATGAAAAATTATGGGTGAAAGCCAAGCATTCTTTCTGTGCTTTGTTCTAGTTCTTTTGAAACATATCTTATACTAGGACAAAAACATTTTACCAAATTGAAAACTATTTGGATGCTGCTCATCTTCATCCACTGGTCATCACTGGGTTTACATTATTCTTGTCCCAACCCTACCAGTCCACCAGTTTGGGAGAGCAGCTTTAAGGCATTGTGTCAGCAACTTCCTGGCCCATGCTACAATATTTTCATCAAGGACAGAAAACTCCTAAGATTATTGCAGTTCTCCCAGCAGCTGCTAGTTTGTGACATTATGTTGATACTGCACCCATCTAAGTGGTGTTGTGGCTAGCATCATATCATCATACCTCACCAAGTGAATCTACTGATATGATGGGATATGCTGGAAGGAATACTGTTCTTAAAAGAAATCAAAATGACTTATTTTCACCAAACCTAATGAATGTAATTTGGTGGCAAGGAGGGAACAACAAAAAAAAATTCAGTTCAAACTCGTGAAGCTGTCATACATTTGTGTTGGGCAACTTCAAAGAGAAAATCAAAGTGAGATACAGACACAGTTTTTCCAGTAGATGAAGCTGAAGTAAACCTGATGGACTAAAACAGAACGAAATCATACACAACATATTAATATTGTTGGTATATTTATTTTGTAATGAATATCTTTACTCAGGTCCTAGCAGACAATGTTTTTCTTAATAGTAGCAACTACGTCAATGCATTAATGTTGTACAGCTTTTTTATTTGCTGCCACAAAGCACATTTTACCTTATGTAACCATATGTTTGCAAGAAAGAAAAGAAATTTACACCCCCAAAACCCCAGGACTGACTCAGTTTACATAATTCAGTGGCCAACCAGAAGTATAGAAATTTTTTAGCATATGCAACACAACCATAGAAACATCTAGAGTTGCCCAATGTTGTTGATACCTGGCAACCAAGGTAAGTTTGTCCTAGGACCCCACATGGATACAAGTCTGCAAAATAGCTCAGTTTCCATACTTGCATGCTTTCTAAAATAGCATGAAATCCAGAGATAACCTCCTGAACGAGTAAGTTTACATAATTCAATGACAACTGGCTATTGAGTAAAATTTCAGCACTAGCAGCAAAACCACGAAAATTTCTGGAGTCACCAGAGGCTATGACCTGGACAATCAAACTAAATGTGTGCTAGGGCACGAGAGATTAAACTGGTATCAAGCAACAACTGTCACACACTCAACCTTCACAATGTGCATCTGGTATAGTAGTTGTGTATAATGTGTCTGGGACTCAGCCCAAACAGGATCAAGAATAAGCCCAGGCCAGCCCTGGCAATAAACACTTCCTGTCACTTAATGATATTCATGCTCTAGACTAGACCCATTGATATCATGCTCATACTCTTGTGTATTTCTGTAGCTTGTTTTATAACTTATAAATTGTTGCTGACCTCTGACAGACAGTATAAGACATCTTACTGGCGGTTGCGCTCTTTTGCGTACATAAGACAAGGCTGAAAGCTCTTGCGGGCCATCGGCTGCGTTTCGTGTATCTCGCGTTGCGCCCTGTCAAGTTAGTTTCCTGGTCCTTCACCAGACCACCTGTTTAGGATACACATCCTCCACATTTGGTCCTTCGAGCCTCAGAAAGACAGTGCCAGCTCTCCTAGTGGCTGCCGATTTCAAGGTCCTTCCTTGCTACACATAGTAATGGAAGACTCTGTTGCTCCACAAGTCCTTCTTGAAACACTCAAGAGGAAACGCGCCCATCGACGTGGCCAAATCACTCGCATCCAACGCCGGCTGTCTACCCTTCAGTCGAAACACCTCAAGGAAATCCCCGTCACCGACGTGGATCTAGCTATTGCTGATCTCACCCATGAGATTAAGCTCCACGAATCACTTCACGAACAAATCGAGGATCTGCTCTCTTCTGATGCCGAAGCCCTCTCCATTGAGCACACTGAACGTGACATCAGGGATGACACCCATGCTTCCCTTCACCTTCAGCTCAGTAATCTTCGTCACAAGCTGGACATCTGGCACACTGGCACAGACCTGAGTGCAGAACTTGATACACTCCTTGCCATCAAGGAACCCTCCAGGCCGCATTACCAAGCAGCCTTCAAAGACTTTAAGAAGGAAGTTTCCACTCTGGCTAGAAGAGCGTCTCCCTACATGGACGACGACTACGTTCGTGCCATTGTGAAACCACTTCGCGACGGTATCACTGCCATCCAAGCAGACATCACCTCTGCCGATGGTCCTTCACTCCCCTCCACACCTGTGGATTCAGCCTTAAGGCCAGCTCCACGAGCTGCACCCATCACACAAGCCCGTAGCAAGCAAATTTTGGTTGGTCAGGCCAGGATGTAGGTGTGGTCTGTGGTCAATTAATTTCCTGTATATATTATATATAATATTTATTTAATTATTTATTTGTGTCATCTATGTACAATGTAGTTTATTATGCAATTTCAAGAAAATTACCTTCTGTCAACAAATCGACCCATTCAGCAGCCAAGTGCAAAGGATGGGATAAGAAGACAATATATATTTTTTTCATTTTGTTATACTTTTATTAATTTGTTATTTGTAGATTGATTATATATTATTTATGCATAAAATGGTAATTGTTGACTAGCACTTTCCAATCTGTAAATGGAATCTCCAATAAAAATATTTCTACAACTGTTTTGAGACAAATGGCATCTGTTCTTTGTTTATGGGAGTGGAAAAGCATCAGATTATTTAGACCGAGACTTACTTGGTAGAAAGGAATCTGAAGAAAACGTCCGAAATTGACGGATTAGCTATTATGGGCCGCTCAATGATAGCGAGCAAACCAATAAAGCTCCAGGTGAAAAATGGCGAAGAGAACCTAACACTGGAATAAATCAGCGTGCATGCTCTCTACACACAACAACTAAAGTGGGTGTGGCTACGAGGTGAACATATCGGTCCGGAAAAAACCGGACCGCATGCTACGGCCATGAATATGCTCCACAAGTGAATAACGGGCTAGAAGGAGAACGTAACAGCTGCAAATCCTTGAACCTACGCGCATGCTCTACGCAGCAACTAAGGTGGGTGTGGCTACAAGGTGAAAATATTGGTCCGGCCAAAACCGGACCAACCGGACCGCTTGCTACGGCCATGACTGTAGAACTCCCAAAGTTCGATGGACACCCTGTGCACTGGAGACACTTCGAGACGCTGTTCTCCACTGCCATACGAACCAGAGCTTCAGGATTTAGTAACCTGGACATCAGATGCCTTCTGATGGACGCACTGCTGCCTCTTGAAGCCAAGGAGGTCGTACGCTCCTTCCCTATGGACGACGCACCTCTAGACGACCTACTCTGCCGCCTTCGACAACGCTTCGGACGACCTCAACTAGTCGTGCCATTGCTTGTGCAAAAGATTGTCAAACCCACTACGTTTACCCACTCCTACGAAGGTCTTCGTACTCTCACAGACCAAGTCCTGATGGGATACGATTCCCTCAAACCCTTCATAGGTGACTCCCTTTCCGAATTCCTGACGCACCTTGCCAAAGCCTCCTTTGACAAGTCGTTGAAGGACGACTGGGAGAAGTACGCCAGTGACAAACTGGACAAACCCAACTTAGCCAACTTGAGGACCTTTGTGGACAAACGCCTGCTCCACATGTCCCCAACGAGCGAACCACTGCCTTCACCTGCCATTTCTACTCGCCCTTCAACAGTACCTACTTCTGGCTCTCAACCTCCCAGGAAGAAGCCACCGTCCAAATGCGTCGTCTGCGGAGACAACCATGCTCTCATGCGATGCAACACGTTTGTTGGTTACAACGTGGAACGCAGAAACAGACTCATCCGTGACAAAAGGTTGTGTCTGAACTGCTTTTCAGACCAACACAGCTGCAGATTCTGTACGAGCAAGTTCTCCTGCAAGTCCTGTCGGGGACGTCATCACTCCTTGCTCCACAATGATAAAGACCCTGCTACGCCTCAAGCTCACCTTCAAAGCACTGCACCTCCAGACGCTGGGAACTACTCAGTCGTTGCCTCTTCTTCGCCAGTTGACCAAGTACCACACGCTGTGCCATCGTTCCCCAACACCATCATGGTCATCCTGGAGAACGAAGGTAGAACAGCCCGAGCCAGAGCCATCCTGGATACTGGTGCGGGTGTTTCCATCATGTCTGAGAAACTGGCCTCTGCCCTCAAGCTGAAGAGATTCCCTCAACACATGTCTCTCTCAGGCAGTTTCGGAGAGGAACGGTGTAAGTTCTGTGTAGTAACTAACTTACTTTCACACTCCAGGTCTTTCCAGAGCAAGCCCATCACATTCACCGTGGTGTCCAAGTTGAAACCTGCTCCTGTGCCATCCAACCGCGAAGCCATTCTCAAGCTGCCGTCGCTCCACAACTTCCCCCTGGCTGATCCTGATCTAGGAGGAGACGTGGACCTCTTCCTCGGCAATATGGACATTGACGAGTGCGTCTTCGAGGGTTCACTGAGATTCGACGGTCTCAAGGCTATCCATACCCCGTTTGGTCTCAGCATTGCCGGCCCTATGCATGACAACTCTCAGACCCTTCTCACTTCTGTAGTCCCAGATGAGCTTCAGCATGACCTATCCAGGTTATGGGAGCTGGACCAAGTCCCTGAAGCACCCTCCCACTCTCCAGAAGATGCTGACATCATCAAGGATTTCAACAACACGTACCAACGCAATGATGGTAGATTCTCTGTCTCCCTACCCAAGGTCAAGAACCCGCCTTCCCTCGGCGACTCCAGGAGACAAGCTGTCAAGAGACTTCTCGCCAACGAGAAACACCTCTCATCCAAACGTCGACTCGAAGACTTTAATGCTGTCGTCCAAGAGTACCTGGACTTGGGCCATGCCCATGTTATTCCTCAATGTGAGCTCTATCTCCATCCTCACTTCTACTTACCCATCCACGGAGTTTTCAAAGAGTCTTCCTCGACCACGAAGCTGCGTGCCGTCTTCGACGCCTCTGCCAAGTCCTCCACGGGGACTTCGCTCAATGACATTCTTCTACCAGGTCCCAACCTGTACCCTCAACTGCCAGACGTCATCGTTCGATTCCGTCGACACAAGGTTGGACTCTCTGCCGACATTTCCAAGATGTTCAGAGAGATCCTCCTCAACCCACCTGAACGGGACTTCCATCGCTTCCTCACGAGAGATGCTGCCAACTCCATCGTGGATTGCCGAATGGAACGTCTCACATTCGGGGTGAACTGCTCTCCGTACTTGGCAACACAGGTATTGCACACATTGGCTAACTTATCTGTTTCCTCTCATCCTGTAGCATCCTCTGCTATCCTGTCAGACTTCTACGTCGACGACCTCCTCTCAGGTGCGGACGACGTGGACACTGCTGACAAGCTGAGGACGGAGCTGTGCGACCTTCTCTCCAAAGCCGGTATGACCCTGAGGAAGTGGAGGTCCAACTCCCTAGAACTACGCCATCGTATTCCAGATCACCTCCTCGAGAAAGATTCCTCTTCTCTCACTCTCACTCCTTCAAACCAAGCTCCCAAAGCCTTGGGTATCCATTGGGATGTGGACAAAGACACCCTACACGTCTCCATACCTCCCATCACCCCTTCCGACGCTACCGTCACCAAGAGAGTCATCGCCTCCGGCACCGCTGGAGTCTTTGACGTCCTAGGTCTCTTTGCACCAGCAATAATTCCTGCTAGAATCCTCTTCCAAGAGACGTGGAAGAGATCTCTGCCCTGGGACAAACCTGTTCCAGAGGACATCAGAGACAGATGGGACACATGGATCCACGATCTTCCCTCTGTCAACAGTCTAGCCATACCTAGACGACTGTCACCTTCTCAAAGTTCGACTGTATTCCAATCCCTTCATGGATTTTGTGACGCCTCTTCGGTCGCCTATGGAGTAGCCATCTACCTCCGTACGGTCTCTGAAAGTGGCTCCATTTCCACCACCCTGGTCATAGCCAAGGCCAGAGTACTGCCCGTGAAACCCATCACGATCCCCAGAGCAGAACTTCTTGGTGCTCACTTGTTAGCCAAGATGTTGAGCCACACTTCCTTGCTCTTGGAAATCCCACCCTCACAAGTTTTCGCTTGGTCTGACAGCGAAATCGTCCTGTATTGGTTGCCCAAGAAACCCTCACAGCTGGTTCGATTCGTCGCCAACAGAGTCCATGCCATTCGTGATCTAGTCCCTCCAAGTTGCTGGAGACACGTCAAGTCCGGAGACAACCCTGCTGACTTAGCTAGCAGGGGAGTTAGAGCACCAGACTTGGCCACCTCCTCCTTATGGTGGTCAGGCCCTCCTTGGCTCACTCTCCCTCCTGACAAGTGGCCATTCCACAAGCTCTCCAAACCTGTAGCAGAATCTCAGTGCCTGTCCATCCGACCAGACCCACAACTGGTCCCATCGCAGAAACAGTTCCTGACAACCCTGTGGAACCGTTTCTCATCCTTCCACACTTTGAACAAGGTCGTTGCCTGGATCCTTCGCTTCGCCAGCAACTCCAGACCCTCCAACAAGGTCAAGCTCAAGTCTGATCTGCTCGGACCTTCCGAGATTTCAACTGCCAAGCACCTCATTTTCAAACTATCCCAACTAGAAACCTACCCCGAAGTCTTCATCGCCCTCCGCAGATGCACTGGTCTTCCCAAGAACCATGCTCTCTCCAAACACAACATAGTCCTCTCCAGTCATGGACATCTCCTGATCAACAGCAGAGTCAGAGACCCTCATTCTCCGACCTCTTCATGCCAGTTGATTCCTCTCAGCACCAAGTCGATGTTAATCAAACTCCTTGTGCGCACACTCCACATTACTTACAGCCATGCAGGCATCTCAGCATTGGCTTCCATCGTCTCCTCGACGTTTTACATTCCCAACCTCAGAAACCTGCTGAAAGAGATCAGCAGGTCCTGCCCTTCCTGCCAGAGAGCGTATGCATCACCTCTCCAGCACAGCATGGGTATGCTGCCCTCCTACAGGACTACTCCAGCTCCACCCTTCGACAGAGCAGGTGTGGACTTTGCTGGACCATTCGTCATCCGACAAGGATACACACGCAAACCAACCCTCGTCAAGACGTACGCTGCAGTCTTCGTCTGCATGTGTACCAAGGCTGTTCACCTGGAACTGTGCACCTCACTGTCCACTGCTGACTTCCTGGCCACCCTCCAAAGATTCGTCGCCAGAAGAGGTTGTCCGTCCCACATCTTTTCAGACAACGGGACCAACTTCATTGGGGCCCGGGAGGAGATCCGAGAGTTGCAGAAACTCACGGAATCCAGTAGCACCAGACAGGCTGTGTCCAACTTCGCCAACAGCAACTCCATACAATGGCATCACATACCACCCAGAGCACCACACTTTGGAGGCCTCTGGGAAGCGGCAGTCAAGTCCATGAAGACTCTGCTCCGCAAAAATCTCAAACCTCACTCTCTACGATATGAAGAGCTGTACACCCTCCTCACGGACATAGAAGCAATCCTGAACTCACGCCCGCTCGCTCCACTTCACAGCGATGATGTTGCTGAAGGGACTTATCTGACTGCTGGACACTTCTTAGTGGGCCGACCATTAAAAGCTGCTCCTACTCCACGACCACCATCAGGCAAGATCTCCAGTCTACGAAGATGGAATCTAGTATCCAGACTAACGTCAGACCTGTGGACCCAATGGCTGGGGACCTATCTCGCTTCATGCTCTGAACGAGCCAAGTGGACCCGCCAAGGACAACGCCTAGCAATCCGAGACCTCGTCTATGTGAAAGATGAGACGCTCAGGATCAGAGACTGGCCTCTAGCCATCGTCGAGAAGGTCTTCCCAGGAGACGATGGCGAGATTCGAGCTGTACAAATCAGGTGTCATGGGAAATCCTACACAAGACCCGCAAACAAGATGATCCCGTTCATCTCAGATGAACCTGCTCCCAACCATTCGTCCCCCCGGAGGATGTCTGGGACTCAGCCCAAACAGGATCAAGAATAAGCCCAGGCCAGCCCTGGCAATAAACACTTCCTGTCACTTAATGATATTCATGCTCTAGACTAGACCCATTGATATCATGCTCATACTCTTGTGTATTTCTGTAGCTTGTTTTATAACTTATAAATTGTTGCTGACCTCTGACAGACAGTATAAGACATCTTACTGGCGGTTGCGCTCTTTTGCGTACATAAGACAAGGCTGAAAGCTCTTGCGGGCCATCGGCTGCGTTTGGTGTATCTCGCGTTGCGCCCTGTCAAGTTAGTTTCCTGGTCCTTCACCAGACCACCTGTTTAGGATACACATCCTCCACATAATGTATGTCCAAGTTGAGTTGGCTGCAAGAAAAACTTGAATAACTTCAGAACGGAAGCAGCTGCGCATCCAAGGTTTGCACCATTGGAAAGCTCGCGCCGAAGCGGTTTAATATATTCCCCCAGTATACTCCAAAACCGGAGAGAAAGTGTTATTCCAAAACTCAATACAAAAGTCTATGGGAATAGAAAACAATGAGCGGCTTCTCAGAATGCTGCGTTTCTAGCTTTATATCGCGATTAGCTTAGGTTGCGAGTGTGGAAACAGGATAGACAGAGTGTTCTGTTGTCTCAGAGGGTACAGGACCACCTGATAGGATGCTGTTTGCGGTTAAATTGTGTGCTTGTCATAGCCGTGTTTATGCCAATTCCATTTCTTCACTACTATAGATGCTGTTTATTGTAAGGATTAGCTAGGACCAACTCAGGCAGCCCTCCACCTTCAACTCGGATCACAACTATATTTTGTATATGTGTACTACTTAAATTCTATCATTTCATCCATTTTCATATACATGAAAATTGTGAATATCAGAATATTTCTTGGGACACGGTAGGTAGAATCGACTGATTTTAATCCTGTCTCTTTAGAAGAACTCCCCACCAGTTTGTGTTTTCCTGTACATTATCTATGCATAAGAAACATAAATATAATTGAAAACAGACGAGATGAGCTGTACAGCGCCCGAAAAACTCCATAACTTCACTAAATTTCTTTCTTTCAGTAGTTACAGTATTAATGTGCACCTGTGCTACCGCCCCCTTTTCACGTGCAACATTGACGTTTGCACGCTTAATTGACTTGGATTCACATGACTAAATTGCTTCCGGTAAAGTAGTGATTGCATTTCTCAATTACCGTGCTTGCGGTCGTGCCAACTCAACTTGGGCATACATGTTTAGCTTCACTGAATATTCTTTGATTATTATTGTCTAATTGTTCTACAAGTGATACTGTCACATGACTTGCCTTGGATCAATTGGAATTTGTAGTATTATTTTCCTTAAGTAATGATTGCTGTACATTCAATTGGGACTATGCAAGAGAAGTTTAAATAATATGATTAATCTATTAGTACTGTTGTAGTAAAATGAGTTCACACTACTGACAGTACATAAAGGTCAGTACAAAAGAAGTGAAAGAACTTCCTATCACTATGTGTTTGGCCAATGGGAACAAGATTGAGAGGAAGGTTTTTAACGTGAAAATCAGAAAATTACTTTAGAAAAATTTAGAAAATTCAAAGAAAACTTTGAGAATTACTCAGAAAACCACTACATTTCTATTTAAGAGAATTGATGATTATGTTACAGTAAAATCAGAACTTGTGTAAGAATATAAATTGTTCATTGTACTGTGGACTGCCATATGTAATAACCTTATAAAATATTAACTAGCAACACATACTACAATTATCAGAGCAGCTATTAATGTAGCTTATAAGCAATCTTAAATGTAGAACAACAATATCTTCAAATTCAAAGCCAAGCAAACTGAAATTACAGAATTGGATACATGTAACTGAATCAAATGTTAGAAGAAAACATTGAGATAGTTGTATTGAATGTGTGTGTGTATTATTTGAAAATGGCCAATTGTATACATGCGTACATTGATTGTACTTGAAGTTTAACAATCCTTAAATTGCCTTGCTCATGTTGGTTTGTTATACTCATTTGAATTATCAGTGTGGAATATATTATCAAAAAATTATTACAAACATTTGTCTTAACTTACGCACTAAAATCAAAGACTGCTGGCCCTTTGGAATCAACTGAACCAGAAGGTCTGCAGGTATATAAGCATACATTATAATTACTTGATGATTCATGGACAAGTATAAAGTCAGTCAGTTTGTACTTATTTGTACTGCTTTATCCTGATGACAAAAAAGGAGTGAGTTTTGAAAAATACATTTTCAGAGTTTCAGGAAGTATTCCAGAGAATAGACTACATGTTGTAAACTCACGGGTGAGTTGAATACCATGTATACTCTGATATATATATAATTCAGGAACTTGAATGTACTGGAAATAACTCACGGAGGAGGAGGAGGAGGAGGAACATTAGAAGGCGGAGGAGGAGGAGGAGGAACATTAGAAGGCGGAGGAGGAGGAGGAACATTAGAAAGCGGAGGAAGAGGAGGAAGAGGCCGTGAATTTTTTGTATCTTTTCTAGATAATTTCTCTTTAATTGAAGATTTATCCGTTTTAGAAGATTGATCATCTTTATCTTTTTTTTTCCTAGTGAATCGACTAAACAAATCATGACGCCTTGATTTCCTCAACGTAATGTCTTTAGTGTCAGATTCTGAGGGAGTAGGAGATTTAGACAATGAGTCATCATCACTTGGTTGTGAAGGGATTGAAGAGAGATCATAAGAACCTTGTCTTGCATTGTCTTGCGGGGAACTTATAAACATATAAAATAACAATAAAATTAAATAACAAAATAATTAAGTTAGCTAAATTTATCATTTGTTTGTATTGCTGACTTAGCAACATTTTTTATATCAAGAATTTACAGTAGAAGCAGCAGGGTGTACATTGGGTTGGGGGGGGGGGGGGGGGGGGGGGGGGGGGGGGGGGGGGGGGGGGGGGGGGGAGAGGGTCAGGCAAATTCCCCTTCCATTCCAAGTTTATTTATGATATTCATAGATTATCAAGACCTCATTTGGCTTGAAGTTATGTATCACTCAGACAAATGTAGATTCAGAGAGGTGGAGTACAGATTTTGCCACAAAAAGGGACATATTATTGCTGTTCTTTTGGCCAGTTAGAGTCACAATTGCGTATCATTCTTAACAGATACCTTTCTTGTTATATTAATAATTGTGTTTATCACTTGGTAAGTTATCAATACAATGTCATCAAATTCAGTTAACTATGGAGAGATTAAGTGAATTAGCACTTATGTAAACTGAAATTGACATCAATACTGACACCATCTGTTACTATTAGAGAATTCCATGTAGAATTGAGTGTTCTAGCTTATTGCTTTAATAATTTTGTCTACCATGTATTTATTTTAACAATTAAAGTAGGTGTGTATTGGAAGTGCTGTCCAAAAAACAAACCCCCCTTTTAAAATCCTATGTACACCCCTCAGAAGTATGTATTATTGGAAACAAATGAGATACCATTAGAGGCACACAAAGTTGAGAAAATGAAATTGCGTAGTTTTATGTACTCAATGTTTTTGTTGTCCTTATTTGATTGCACCTTAGTCATTGCTTCATATGCTTGCTTTTTTCAATACTAAAATGCCACTTTATTTATTTTTTGTATTTTTTCTGGTAAGCTAAACATCATCATCATCATATCTTGTTCACACATTGTTTCTCTTACAAACAGAACAATAAAGCTGGCCTATTACTTAGTACACGAGCTACAAGAATAGGAACTGTATTGACAAATGATGCATAAAATATAGTCCCTTTAAATTTAATATGTCTATTTCATTCATGTCTCTGCATTCACTGGTCTTTGAATCTGCCTGGTGCAATTTTGTTTGTTGGTAGTAGTAAAGTCTGTACTTTTCCCATCAAATGCCTCATTGATGTGCTAAACTAGAAAGTGCTGGTTTATTGCCAGATACCAACGGTCATGCAACTAAGTCTTTGAAGTTAAGTTTATTGATTGAGATAATTTATTTTCTATGACCTTTGTGAAGACATTAATAAGTTCATGTTTTATAACCCATTGGTTCTGGCTGCTCTCATTTCAATGCTCTTCAGGCCTGGATTTGTGAAACTGCTGAGACATAGATGTATAAAGAAATTCTTTCTTCTTTGAAAAGCTGATGAATTTCCTTTAATAGGCTTTACTTTCTGTTTGGTGTGTGGATCTGCCAGAATTAGACTGTGAACACAGCAATGCAAATAATATTTGAAGAAACACTGGGGTCATACTTGCCAGGATCTCTACAATGACCATAATTCTGTAGAATTATGTAGATCTCCATAGCATGGTTATAACTTCTGAGTTATATATATATAACCTTTACCTATTGTTGATTAAGTTCGAAAACAACCCATATCACGGTTCATGCCATGAGTTGTCTGAGGAAAGGATTATCTATAAATTAGGTAGTTCCTACCTTTTTGTTTTGTTTTTTCAGTGTAACTTTGTTTTTTCAGTGTAACTGTGTTTTTTCAGTGTAACTTTGGCCTGGTGCAAAAAGGCAAGAAAAAAATAACATTTTACAGCACCTTCTGAAAACATTGTTGTGGTAATAATGCTCAGCACAATGGTGCAACTTTGTGGTTGTATGTTACTCTGTGGTTATGTGTATTTTGACTTTATGATGTAACTTCTTATCTTTGTATCACCTTATAGCTTATTTCTGCAGCTAAATAATCAGTTCTATTAACCCTTGTCTGTAAGTATGTTGTATCTATTTGAGTGATTCATCAAATATAAACTCCTGGGAAATTCAATAGCTAGCTATACTCATTACAATCATGATTGCTTTTCTTAAACTTCACTCAATAATAGCTCACCAATATCTCATAGATTTTGAGGCAATTTTAATGCTAACTTGATTGTTTTTGTGCTTAATTGAAGACACACCAAGTTTTCTACTTATATTTATTCTCCTAACAAAAAAACGTATGCTTCACAAATCCTTGCACAGGTCTATAATATCTCAAGTCCTTCAGCTAGTAAGAAAGTGAAGCAATGGTCACTGTCATGTCATGTACCATGCTGACTGGAAGGCTGTCATGTCATGTACCATGCTGACTGGAAGGCTGTCATGTCATGTACCATGCTGACTGGAAGGCTGTCATGTCATGTACCATGCTGACTGGAAGGCCGTCATGTCATGTACCATGCTGACTGGATGGCCGTCATGTCATGTACCATGCTGACTGGAAGGCCGTCATGTCATGTACCATGCTGACTGGAAGGCCGTGACATGTCATGTACCATGCTGACTGTCATGTCATGTACCATGCTGACTGGAAGGCTGTCATGTCATGTACCATGCTGGCTGGAAGGCTGTCATGTCATGTACCATGCTGACTGGAAGGCTGTCATGTCATGTACCATGCTGACTGGAAGGCTGTCATGTCATGTACCATGCTGACTGGAAGGTCATGTCATGTATGTCATGTGGATGGCCGTCATGTCATGTACCATGCTGAATGCTCATGTACCATGCTGACTGGAAGGCCGTCATGTCATGTACCATGCTGACTGGAAGGCCGTCATGTCATGTACCATGCTGACTGGAAGGCCGTCATGTCATGTACCATGCTGACTGGAAGGCTGTCATGTCATGTACCATGCTGACTGGAAGGCTGTCATGTCATGTACCATGCTGACTGGAAGGCTGTCATGTCATGTACCATGCTGACTGGAAGGCTGTCATGTCATGTACCATGCTGACTGGAAGGCTGTCATGTCATGTACCATGCTGGCTGGAAGGCTGTCATGTCATGTACCATGCTGACTGGAAGGCTGTCATGTCATGTACCATGCTGGCTGGAAGGCTGTCATGTCATGTACCATGCTGACTGGAAGGCTGTCATGTCATGTACCATGCTGACTGGAAGGCTGTCATGTCATGTACCATGCTGACTGGAAGGCTGTCATGTCATGTACCATGCTGACTGGAAGGCTGTCATGTCATGTACCATGCTGACTGGAAGGAGCATAAAATGTCAATGCAAACTTTCTTCTGGGATAGAAAGGGAGTACTGGTTGGGAGTTCTGATGACTTGGCAATACTAGTAGTTAAACCACAGAGGGTTTTGCTAGACAGAATGCAAACGTATTGAGCAAAATATATTACATAGGTAAGGGGCAGGCACTTTTGAATTACTGACTAAAATGAATCACCAAAGGTGTGAACCCTCAGCACTATTAAACACCATCTAGCTATTACAATATAATCTCCTTCCAACAGAACAAGCAATCTGTTAGCTATTTTAATGAGGCATCAAAATAGCTCGACCAATGAAAATGCTACATGGAAATGCTGTCTTCATAAGAGAATAAGTTAAACTAGCCAGAAACACTCACTGGTATACATTGTCAACGCAAAACTTCACTTCTTTCAACTCCGTTAATTTCCCTGAGCATAAAGCAAACTACACCGCTGGGTTCAAGAAATTATTTGCTCACGTGATTATGAGGAGCTGATAGCTTTGCGTTTTCTCAACGATTAGCATGAAATAGCACAATAAAAGGTCTTAAATCTTCATCCTGAGTAAGTTCATACCTAAATCAACTGTTAATTGTCGGTAATCTCCAAAATCAGAGCATGACAGACAGACAAACAGACAAACAGACAGGATGACTACTATAACCCTCTCGCGCATGCACGCTGACGGTTAATTGGTATTGATTGTATACTAATATACTACTATTATACTACTATTATTAGTAACTGGCTCAATTATGTACTAGTACTTAAACCTTTAATCTTTAAGTTAAAAAGTTACATTTATCTGAAGCGAAGGTAAATTGAGAAATGACATTGATAAATGAAATTGACTGGTTTCTAGTAAGACCACATCTGTTTGACAATGACAGAATAAAACATAATGATAATTTTTTCAAAGCTCTGTGTACTAGTAGATACTTCACTTGTGTTGTGTCTTTAGCAGCATTAGGTTGTGGTAGGTGTGGTATATATTTATGTGTTAAATAAACACACTCAGTAATTTTTTTTAATTGTATAGGTGCCGCACACAACAAGCTTTCTTCTTAACTCCAGTTATTCATACTTTTATTATAACTGTAATATAGTTTGTAAAAGTGTAGCACTTAAAAAAGGTTCCAAAAAACTTGTACTAAATTTGGGGAGTAGGATTGCTAGCACGAATACACATTTTGTAGGTGAATAATGTAACTTCTATTAATTAATTGCCCCAATTATTGGCAGGAATCTTACTTTCTGCATTGAGTACTGCAGTGTTCTTATATTTTGCCTAAAACTATAGCCCAGTCATTTTTCAATACAAAAAGTGTGGTATTATTTTGAAATACTACAGCAGTTGAAAAACTTAAAACCTAACCTCATTAAACTTTATCCACTAGGCAATGTCACGGTGAAATTTCTGAGCAACATTGGTAGGATGGAAAGAAAAGTGTGAATAATGACAGGTTATGATATTATGAAGAATTAAATTAGACAATCTATATAACAATACGCTTGTGTGTCAGTAATGACGACGACGGATACGGATGACGACGGTGTGTGTATTCATGAAGAATGTTTGAGCTAAAACAGTGTGGTAAAGCATCATCATTACCTAGATGTTTAAAAGTGACATCACATTCAGTAGAAAGTGATTAATTGTAACTAAAAAGTGCGTGGAATCGACGAGTAAAGGTTGAGTAAGTTTAAAAAAGGGAAGGCGAAAGTACAAAAAAGAGTACGAAAAGAAGGCAAGAGTTTTGCAAAAAGTGCATAATCATGATAGAAAGACAGAGAGATTCAGAAGCAGGAATGGTAGACAAAGGAGAAGGACTCCCTGACTCAAGAAGAAAGAGCTGAAAAAAGGAAAGGTGGGGTATCAGTAAAGCTGAGATGGTTTAGAAAAAGAGAGTAGAAGAGGGAAACGTTTTGTAACCTTAACCAATGGTACAGAATGATAATAATATCTTAAGCTGCTACTGCATCCTTACTTTGCAATACATCAAGCGCTGCTATGTGGCAGGGTACTCTTGCTAGTACTAAATATTTACCTATGATAGCATGGCAAATCATTGGTAATATTACGATAAATAACACTCATTTCAAAAATTTTCACTCAGCATTGCCCCGTGAATTTTTTTTCACCATTAGTGAGTTTTTGTGCTGTTATTTTTTCAAACAATTTTTTCTGGCTTACACATTTAATAATGTATCAAAATACATTTAGAAAAGTAAAATAATAGTACACTACCACATGCCTCTATTGCTGTAATTGGGCAAATGACTTTAAAAGTTGAAGGATTACAAGAAAATGTAATATGAACCACTTACGCAGGATAATAAGCAGCCTGAGGGGGACCGCCACCTGGATAGGAAGGAGACTGAGATGAAGGAGGAAGCTTAGGTGGTGAAGGAAGGTGACCAGGAGGATGCCATTGTTGTGGAGGATGAGCAGGAGGATGCCATTGTTGTGGAGGATGAGCAGGAGGATGCCATTGTTGTGGAGGATGAGCAGGAGGAAATACTTGTCGTGGTGGTGGAGAACCAGGATGGATCCTTGGTGGAGGACGAGGAGGCCTTCGGTATGAAGGATAAGAAGGAGGATGAGGAGGCCTTTGGTGCGAAGGATGACCAGGAGAAAGTACTTGTTGTGGTGGTGGAGCACCAGGACGAACCATTGATGGAGGAGGACGAAGAGGCCTTTGGTGTGATCGATGAGCAGGAGGACGAGGAGGCCTTTGGTGCGAAGGATGACCAGGAGAAAGTACTTGTTGTGGTGGTGGAGCACCAGGACGAACCATTGATGGAGGAGGACGAAGAGGCCTTTGGTGATGAGCAGGAGGACGAAGAGGCCTTTGGTGTGGATGAGCAGGAGGATGTGCTTGTCGTGGTGGTGGAGCACCAGGACGAACCATTTGTGGAGGAGGACGAAGAGGCCTTTGGTGTGAAGGATGAGCAGGAGGAAGTACTTCTCGTGGAGCACCATGATGAACTATTGGTGGAGAAGGATGAGGAAGCCCTTGGTGAGAAGGATGAGCAGGAGGACGAGGAAGCACTTGTTGTGGTGGTGGAACATCAGGATGAACCCTTGGTGGAGGAGTAAGAGGAAGATGTATTTGAGAGGAGGAACCATAAATATGCGTATACTAGCCATTTATTATACAGTTTCCAAAATAAGCTGTTATACTGTGACAAAATTAGTTAGTTCTAAATCATAAATCCACTCCCAGTCATATATTAAAGAAAAGTAAAAAAGAATGTAATTGGTGAAAATAATGAAGTGGACACAATTAACAGTGTATTGATTTGAGCTAATTGTAGAACTAGACTCAGCTACTACTAGACTCAGCTACTACTAGACTCAGCTACTACTAGACTGGCTACTACTAGACTCAGCTACTACTAGACTCAGCTATTACTAGACTCAGCTGCTACTAGACTCAGCTACTACTAGACTCATATATTACTAGACTCAGCTACTACTAGACTCATATATTACTAGACTCAGCTACTACTAGACTCAGCTACTACTAGACTCAGCTACTACTAGACTGGCTACTACTAGACTCAGCTACTACTAGACGCAGCTACTACTAGACGCAGCTACTACTCTAGAACTGTTTGACTCATCCATCACTGACTCAGCTTCTATTATGCTTAGCTACATGTACTATTAGCTAGGGTTCTATGATTTCCTGCTTACATGAACTATCTTTGTAAGGCTAAATAAGTGGTATCGCTATTATATGAAATAAAAATGCATGTTTTTGGCTTTTCATTCTCTTTTATTCATCATGGTTTAACTTTGAGCCAAACTATAAAAGAAAAAGCTTTTGGGCTTACTTTGAATTCTATAGCCAGTACATGTGAACCAATAATTTTTAAAACAGAATTAGCTAGTACTTGCTAAGTACTTAATAAAACACTTTTAACTAGGCAGCTTAAGGCCCTATCCTCTATTTAAAATAGAATATAAAATGAAGCACCAAAGGTGCGAACCCACAGCTCTATTAAACATTACCAATATAATGTCCTTCCAAAAGAACAAGCAATCCGTTAGCTATTTTAATGAGCATGGACATGGAAAAACTATCTTCATAAGAGGAGAAGCTAAACAGGCCAGAAACACTCACTGATATACACTTTCCACAGGAAACTTTCACTTCTTTCGACTCCGTTAACTTCCCCGAGCATAAAGCAAACTACACCGCTGGCTGCAAAGACATTATTTGCTCACGAGAATATGATGTGACACTAGGGGGCATTACCCATAAAAGCTGGTACCTACGCTGAGCTGAAAATTCCAGGCTTTCCAAAATTAAAAAAAGTAGCACAATAAAAGGTCCTAAATCTTCATCCTGAGTAAGTTCATACATAAATCAACGGTAAATTGTCAGTAATCTCCAAAATCAGAGTGTGACAGACAGACAGACAAACAGACAGGACGACTACTATAACCCTCTCGCGCATGCGCACTGGGTTAACTAGCACTTTACCATTTTAAGGGGTATTACAGTAATAATACAATAGTAATTAGTCGTGTGCTTCAGCAAAATGGCCAGCGAGCAAGCCCAGATATATTTTAAGGGACTACTAATATCTATCATTGCATACCCCAAAAACATACTTAATTTTTTAGCCTTACACTTATAGTTATATATAGGGTAAAGAAGAGAGAGCTCTAAGTTACATGTTTAGTCTCTCACCTCTAAACTTCTCAAAACAAATAGCACCAAACTGAAGTTAAATTAAACAATACAAATCTTGATCGAGTTAAACTGAGAATTACTTCACTTGCTCGCCAATAATATCAATAATAATATTATTATTATTGTTATCATCATCATCATTGTTATTACAATAATAATGATAATCATTTTTATTATGCACAGACTTCTTATTGGTAAGCTAAACTTAGACTCAAGAGTTGGGCTTATAGTAGTATTGTATTCTCACCTCTGTTGACCTCCTGGAGAAGTCTGCTGCTGCTGAGGACGACGAGGTGGAGGAGTTGGAGGAAGTGGTTTATTGCGACGAATTCTCACCAAGGGTTTGAGGTGAGAGTAAACCTTAGTATGTAGGTCATGACTGCATCAATGAAATACAAATTATATAAATGATAATTTCACAAAAAACTTAAATCTCACTTTTTAATTTTTTCTGTGTCTCCATTGGAACCTGAAATATAATATTGATAATGGATTACAAAAACAACTTTCTTTTCCTGAGATAGAGCAGGAATAGGTATAAACTTAAATTTAAACTGTCATAAAAGTGGCCTAGAATTTATTTTACCTTTCACTTATCTGAGCCCTATATCATTGGCTACAAATAAAGATGTCAAAGCAAACAAACAAACAAAAAACAACTACAAAAGCAAAACAAAGCAAAACAACAAACATGTATACCTAGTTACATCACTTATGCTCATCTTTATCATTTGTAGTTGTGTAGGCTTGGTTCTATCATGCCTATGGTCACTAAATATGTGATTGAACTAACAAGCAAGTCTCCTTTTGGGCCTTACAAAAAAAATTAAAAACTGAATTTTGCTTGGTAACTCACCAGTCACTGGAATAATAGTTGATACCCACAAACAACTAATTAATACCAGTAACATCGGACCCAGTATCGCTACACCGCTGCCAGCAGACAATTTTTAGTTCCAAGGTAACTAAGGCACGGGAATTTTTAGGTTTGGAACCTGACCGGGCGAATATTTTTTTGGACGAGGTTTCGACTTAGAAATTTTTCCGAGCCGACTGTTTCACCTTTGAACTCGATCAGTTTACCCGCGAATGCTGCTTGCTATAGGAGGCAGGGCAATATGTATGGAGCAAATTATGTTAGGTGGAGCTGAAATTGCTGTAGAAAATTCCACGCGTGGTCGTGCCGCGAGCTGTCTTTGGCTTCTTTCTCCCTTGGTGAAGTGGTGATTGAAATTACGCCGACCCCCCAGATAACTTTAGTGGACTGAAAGACGTTCTAGTTAATTGGCGAGCGAGCGAGACACTTACAGGGGTAGCACAATTGAAAATCGGGGATGTTTGTTTGTTTGTATGGACATACGTATGTCATTTTGTACTTTGACCCTTTCGTATTTTCGTATTAGATCAGTGTTCGACCTCGTCTCCCAAACATCACTAAACAGAATCCTCTGGTTTAGCGATCATTACCCGAATCATCCTAGAAATTGAATTATTTACCGCTCTGAATTCTTTCGTGGGTGGAGTTAAAACTCAAAAACTTACGGGAGTTGCATTTCTATTCGAATTATTGGCTGTGGTAAGTTCATACGCTATTTGACATTTATAAGCCCTACGCAGCAGTATTTTACTTGAAAATTCATTGTCCACATGTCTTGCGTAGGTATGTTCAGTTGTGTGAAAGTAGTATCATATTGTGGGTTATAACTATTACTAAGAATATCACAAAGAAAAAGTTTAAACAAAGTGACTTGTTATTTGTTGCTTTTTTTTCCTTTCAAACCTTTGGTGTAGTTTTAGGCTCCCTGCCATTTGTGCTAAAGCACACCACTAGTAAGGAAGCTTTTTGGAGAATCTCTGGGAATGGTGGTCAAAGACACAGGAAAAACCAATGGCTGGATGATGTGGTATAGCTATAGATATGCCTCTTATTTTACTGTTTTTGTTGCTAACTGGTGGTGTGCTTGAGCACAAACGGCGAGCGAGCCTGATAGTTAGGTAACATAAAACTAATATTGTTACTGTGTTAGAACTTAGCCTTAGTTCACCTAATCCACACCGCAATTGCTTTAGGAATCTCGTATCCAGGTAGTAATGACAAGGGTGCTCAGTTTACCTGGTTTTTATACAACTCAGAAAAATAGCTGCGCAGTACGTGCAAGAGTAAAAGGCGGGAGAAATGTTCTCAGCGCGACTACCATCGGTTTTGTGTAGTTTGCGCACGATCAGTAGCTACTTAGCGGTTAGATTTGTCACCTGCTATCAGTATTGTTTTATCATGGAACCAATGGAGACAACCGGCAAGGCAGAACAAGTGAGTAGATTTATTAAGGAGAAGAATTGTATCAGTTGTGATATATTGTGTGAGAATGGAAGACAGTAGACAGCAATACCAGAAGAGCAAATATGTCATAGTATTTAAATAACTTATCTATCTTAACTGTCCATATTAACTTATCTATCTTAACTGTCCATATTAACCACTTATAAATATATATTTTAACCATATATAATATATGCTTTAAAATGTGTAATCTTTGTATTATCATGAAGAGTTATGTGATGGCTATCTAGCTAGCTCAAAACTCAGAAGTTTGAGGTTATGGGCATAGCATCCTCCATGGTTTTAAAAGTGGCCACACCTTGAACAAGTCCTACAAATTAAACAGATACAATTGTTCTCTTCAATATAGGACCAAATGTAAATTTGCCATTTGAATGCTATCAGTTAGAAAATGAACTCAATAAGTACACAAGACGTAACTGTGTAGGTAAAAAATCAGATAGGTCAGAGACAAAAAACTAACCTGTCAATAAAGGTAAAGATTTTTCATTAGCTAAGCAGTCCTTGAAACACACAGCACCTTCACATACACTTGTTCACTTGATATACCAACACAAGACTTACTTTCTTCAGTGATTTGGCTATTGGACAATGAATTTTCAGGTCAGAACAATACTGTTGCGTAGGGTTAACTATGACAAATAGCGCATTAACCAAGATAACTGATCACACCAGCCAGAAAATTAATTAGTATCTTCTCCTATGTAAGACTTAAGATTAGGCTAGAAATCAGACACAACTTAAACGGGTAAAATGGAGTGGACAATGAATTTTCCAGTAAATGCTGTTGAGTAGGGCTTATAACTGTGACAAATAGAGACTAACTTGAATAGAAATGGAACTCCCATAAGTTTTAGAGTTTTAACTGCACCCGCAAAAGAATTCAAAGCTGTACACAATTCAATTTCTAAGGTGATACGGGTAATGGTCACTAAACCAGAGGATACTGTTTAATGAAGTTTGGGACAGGGGTCACACGCGGAGCAAACACAAAAATACGGAGGGTCAAAGTACAAAATGACATACGTATGTCCAAACATATATACAAATAAACTAGTGATGTGCTTGAGCACAAATGGCGAGCGAGCCTAAAGACTATACTATTTTTATATGAATGATTTTGACTTCTAACACTGAAGCTACTGAAAATAAGGTCCAGTTTTTTAATTTCGCATACCGGGTAAAGGGATTTCAGTGCCATAGTAACAACTCTCTGCAACTGCTTGAATTGAAGGAAAAAACAACAACAAAACAATACACGTTATTTAAAAGTTTTCTTTGTGATATTCTTTAGCTATGTAACACACAATGCCTTGACACAACTGGAGATGCACCTACACAGACTTACCTTCGCGGTAGTCTAGTGGACAATGTATTTTCAAGTAAATACTGTTGCGCACGGCTTATAACCATGACAAAGAGCGCATTGACTTACCACCGCCACTAACTCGAATAGAAATGGAAGTCCTTTAAGTTTTCAAATTTTAACTGCACCCGCAAAAGAATTCAAAACGGTAAACAATTCAATTTCTAGGGTGATACGGGTACTGATCGGTAAACCAGAGGATTCTGTTTAGTGCAATTTGGGACGGGGTCGACCACATAACTAACACAAAAGCGCGAGGGTCAAAGTACAAAATGACATACGTACGTCCAAACATATATACAAACGAGTGATGTGCTTCAGCACAAATGGCGAGCGAGCCTAAAGACTATACTATTTTTATATGAATGATTTTGACTTCTAACACTGAAGCTACTGAAAATAAGGTCCAGTTTTTTAATTTAGCATACAGGGTAAAGGGATTTCAGTGCTATAGTAACAACTCTCTGCAACTGCTTGAATTGAAGGGAAAAAACAACAAAACAATACAAAAGTTTTCTTTGTGATATTCTTTAGCTAAGTAGTGGTTGTAACACACAATGCTTTGACACAACTGGACATGCACCTGTGTTACACAGACTTACCTTCGCAGTAGTATAGTGGACAATGTATTTTCAAGTAAATACTGTTGCGCACGACTTATAACCATGAAATGGAAGTCCCTTAAGTTTTCATGTTTGAACTGCACCCGCAAAAGAATTCAAAACGGTAAACAATTCAATTTCTAGGGTGATACGGGTACTGATCGATAAACCAGAGGATTCTGTTTAGTGCAATTTGGGACCCCTAACCCCCCTAGCCCTAGCCCTAGCCCCCCCCCCCCCCCTAGCCCTAGCCCTAGCTTACTCGTTATGTGTTGTAGCAACAACCAATCTGATCATGCCACACCCACTTTCAACCCTAGCCACAGCTAACACAAAAACGCGAGGGTCAAAGTACAAAATGACATACGTACGTCCATATATATATACAAACATCCCCGATTTTTTCATTTTTACCCCTGTAAGTGTCTCGCTCGCTACGCTCGCTCGCCAAAAATACTAAAAACTACTAAATTCAGCACATATGACTCTCCTCTCATTAGTTTGACACACCATTTGTTTCAAGTACCTAGCATACTACAGGAGACTACTTTAATTTTAATTCTTTTTTTCCCCGGAGTGTCTGGTGGTAGCGAATATTACAATATTCAGAAGTTAAGTTACTCCAGCTACCGAGATAGCAAGATATTTTTCCAAAAGCAAGTCCTGGACTCTGTGTTAGTATCCTGGCAGCTTATTCATGTGGGAATGCCCACTTGCTTGGCCTTATGTATCTGACCCCAGTTCTGTAAGTAATTATGAAACCTAGGTAAACTTCGAGTCGTCTTCACTTGGTCTGGTTGGATTACTTAGCTTCAGATTTGATAAGTTCTCTCTGGTGCAAAATACATAGAAACTACCAAATTAATATATTACATTTTAATATTTGTTGCATAAGAATATAACCAATTCCTTTTTTAATAAATAACCCCCAACTAAATTTCACGTGACTAAGCACTTGAATTTGAGTTCTCTCTTTTAAACACCTACACGAGCTATTGTCATTTCATCCATCACATAGTTGTGTTACAATACAAAACAGTAAGTGTATGTATAAATAAAATAGCAAAAATGTCACAAATAAACAATAAGAACAGTAAAGTTTAATTCATTGATATTACTGAAGGATAAAAGTAGCTATACATGTACTCTGTGTGAAGCTGCCAACAGAATCCAAAATGGCAATAATATATTATTATTTTAGAACATAATAAATATAAAACACTTATTTTTTAGTGTTTATCTGCCAGAAATATTTTTATAGTATATCAGTGCCTCCTACATCTATATCAGTGCCTCCTTCACCTATATCAGTGCCTCCTTCACCTATATTAGTGCCTCCTTCACCTATATCAGTGCCTCCTTCACCTATATCAGTGCCTCCTTCACCTATATCTGTGCCTCCTACATCTATAACAATGCCTTCTTCACCAATATCAGTGCCTCCTTCACCTATATCAGTGCCTCCTACATCTATATCAGTGCCTCCTTCACCTATATCAGTGCCTCCTTCACCTATATCAGTGCCTCCTACATCTATATCAGTGCCTCCTTCACCTATATCAGTGCCTTCTTCACCTATATCAGTGCCTCCTACATCTATATCAGTGCCTCCTTCACCTATATCAGTGCCTCCTTCACCTATATCAGTGCCTCCTACATCTATATCAGTGCCTCCTTCACCTATATCAGTGCCTTCTTCACCTATATCAGTGCCTCCTACATCTATATCAGTGCCTCCTTCACCTATATCAGTGCCTCCTTCACCTATATCAGTGCCTCCTACATCTATATCAGTGCCTCCTTCACCTATATCAGTGCCTTCTTCACCTATATCAGTGCCTCCTACATCTATAGCAGTGCCTCTTCACCTATATTAGTGCCTTCTTCTTCACTATATCAGTGCCTCCTTCACCTATATTAGTGCCTTCTTCACCTATATCAGTGCCTCCTACCTATATCAGTGCCTTCTTCACCTATATCAATGCCTCCTACATCTATATCAATGCATCCTTCATCTATATCAGTGCCTCCTTCACCTATATCAATGCCTTCTTCACCTATAGCAGTGCCTTCTTCACCTATATTAGTGCCTTCTTCACTTATATCAGTGCCTCCTTCACCTATATTAGTGCCTTCTTCACCTATATCAGTGCCTCCTACATCTATATCAATGCATCCTTCCTCTATATCAGTGCCTCCTGATTTATTGAACTTCAATTACACGGCCGGCTGACCAAAATAGCATTTCTCCTCTCAAATTTAATATTGAGAGGACATCATGTCTGCTAAAATTTCACTTCTTATCAGAAGCCTGTATAGACATGTACTATTAAAAACAAATGGGTGCATTAATTTTTGAGTATGTGTGTGTGTTATTTGTTTATCGATATACATCTATATCAGTGCCTCCTTCACCTATATCAGTGCCTCCTTCACCTATATCAGTGCCTCCTACATCTATATCAGTGCCTCCTTCACCTATATCAGTGCCTTCTTCACCTATATCAGTGCCTCCTACATCTATATCAGTGCCTCCATCACCTATATCAGTGCCTTCTTCACCTATATCAGTGCCTCCTACATCTATATCAGTGCCTCCTTCACCTATATCAGTGCCTTCTTCACCTATATCTATGAGTGATTAGTTACAACCCAATTATTGAATATGGCAGTGGAAAAAAACTGCCACAGCTTCTTTTTCTTTAATGCGCAACTTAGACCCGCCCGTTTTTATCCCTAGCACTTCCTGAAAAGTGTACAACCAAAACAAAATCGTAAATTGTTAACCTCTACTTCCTTGTAAATTACCAAGGCAGTATACGATTTTGTTGTGGTTGTAAAAGGACTCTTTTCACCCTGTGTAGGCAGTCGATGTTTTGCACCTTTGAGGTACTACCTTCATGTGCTGGCTTTCCCAAGTCCATTCCCCTTTTGCCACATTTGTAGTCGCACCAACTCAACATGGACATACTATAATACTTGTATTGTGCAAACTACCTTCTTTATGTATAATTATGCAATCATTTTGTGAGTAAAAATAAGAAGAAGAAAACTGTGTGAAAGCATCCTGAGAAGTAGGTATTTATACTTTAAAATTGGAAGAAATTTTCACACAGCTAGTGTAAGTCCTCATTACCCCCTCCTATTATTGACCAGGTAAGCCTCCGTATCGACCTGGGTAAGCCTTACGCTCCTTCACCTACTAGTGCCTTCTTCACCTATATCAATGCCTCCTTCACCTATATCAATGCCTCCTTCACCTATATCAGTGCATCCTTCATCTATATCAGTGCCTTCTTCGCCTATATCAGTGCCTCCTACATCTATATCAATGCATCCTTCATCTATATCAGTGCGTCCTTCACCTATATCAGTACCTCCTTCACCTATACCAGTGCCTCCTACATCTATATCAATGAGTGTCTCCTTAACCTATATTAGTGCCTTCTTCACCTATATCAATGCCTTCTTCACCTATATCAGTGCCTCCTACATATACGACTGTGTACCATCAGCACCTCCTTTGTCTCTATCAGTACCACCTTCATCTACCAGTGCTCCTCTTTGTCCTGCAACGGTGCCCCCTTCATCTACCAGTACTCCTCTATGTCCTGCAACAGTGCCCCCTTCATCTACCAGTACTCCTCTATGTCCTGCAACAGTACCCTTCATCTACCAGCACTCCTCTATCTCCTGCAACAGTACCCCCTTCATCTACCAGTACTCCTCTATGTCCTGCAACAGTGCCCCCTTCATCTACCAGTACTCCTCTATGTCCTGCAACAGTACCCTTCATCTACCAGCACTCCTCTATCTCCTGCAACAGTACCCCCTTCATCTACCAGTACTCCTCTATGCCCTGCAACAGTGCCCCCTTCATCTACCAGTACTCCTCTATGTCCTGCAACAGTGTCCCCTTCATCTACGAGTACTCCTCTATGTCCTGCAACAGTGCCCCCTCCATCTACCAGTGCTCCTCTATGTCCTGCAACAGTGCCCCCTCCATCTACCAGTGCTCCTCTATGTCCTGCAACAGTGCCCCCTTCATCTACCAGTACTCCTCTATGTCCTGCAACAGTGCCCCCTCCATCTACCAGCACTCCTCTATGTCCTGCAACAGTGCCCCCTTCATCTACCAGTACTCCTCTATGTCCTGCAACAGTGCCCCCTTCATCTACCAGTGCTCCTCTATGTCCTGCAACAGTGCCCCCTTCATCTACCAGTACTCCTCTATGTCCTGCAACAGTGTCCCCTTCATCTACCAGCACTCCTCTATGTCCTGCAACAGTGCCCCCTTCATCTACCAGTGCTCCTCTACATCCTGCAACAGTGTCCCCTTCATCTACCAGTACTCCTCTACATCCTGCAACAATGTCCCCTTCATCTACCAGCACTCCTCTATGTCCTGCAACAGTGCCCCCTTCATCTACCAGTACTCCTCTATGTCCTGCAACAGTGTCCCCTTCATCTACCAGCACTCCTCTATGTCCTGCAACAGTGCCCCCTTCATCTACCAGTACTCTTCTATGTCCTGCAACAGTGCCTCCTTCATCTACCAGTACTCCTCTATGTCCTGCAACAGTGCCCCCTTCATCAACCAGCACTCCTCTATGTCCTGCAACAGTGCCCCCTTCATCTACCAGTACTCTTCTATGTCCTGCAACAGTGCCTCCTTCATCTACCAGTACTCCTCTATGTCCTGCAACAGTGTCCCCTTCATCTACCAGTACTCCTCTATGTCCTGCAACAGTGTCCCCTTCATCTACCAGTACTCCTGTATGTCCTGCAACAGTACCCCTTCATCTACCAGTACTCCTCTATGTCCTGCAGCAGTGCCCCCTTCATCTACCAGTACTCCTCTATGTCCTGCAACAGTGCCCCCTTCATCTACCAGCACTCCTCTATGTCCTGCAACAGTGCCCCCTTCATCTACCAGTACTCCTCTATGTCCTGCAACAGTGTCCCCTTCATCTACCAGTACTCCTCTATGTCCTGCAACAGTGCCCCCTCCATCTACCAGTGCTCCTCTATGTCCTGCAACAGTGCCCCCTCCATCTACCAGTGCTCCTCTATGTCCTGCAACAGTGCCCCCTTCATCTACCAGTACTCCTCTATGTCCTGCAACAGTGCCCCCTCCATCTACCAGCACTCCTCTATGTCCTGCAACAGTGCCCCCTTCATCTACCAGTACTCTTCTATGTCCTGCAACAGTGCCTCCTTCATCTACCAGTACTCCTCTATGTCCTGCAACAGTGCCCCCTTCATCTACCAGTGCTCCTCTATGTCCTGCAACAGTGCCCCCTTCATCTGCCAGCACTCCTCTATGTCCTGCAACAGTTCCCCCTTCATCTACCAGTACTCCTCTATGTCCTGCAACAGTGCCCCCTTCATCTGCCAGCACTCCTCTATGTCCTGCAACAGTTCCCCCTTCATCTACCAGTACTCCTCTATGTCCTGCAACAGTGCCCCCTTCATCTACCAGCACTCCTCTATGTCCTGCAACAGTGCCTCCTCCATCTACCAGTGCTCCTCTATGTCCTGCAATAGTGCCCCCTTCATCTACCAGCACTCCTCTATGTCCTGCAACAGTGCCCCCTTCATCTACCAGTACTCCTCTATGTCCCGCAACAATGTCCCCTTCATCTACCAGGAAGGGGGACGAAGATGGAGTTGCTGACTGCTATTGAAGGAAGAATTGGACAGGAGCATGAAGTTCAAAATGTACAGGTCATCATACAAGAGAGGGAATCAGGAGAATCGTTATTTTTGGTCGATTCGAGGTGTGTTTTTGGAAGTAACAGCGGGGTCAAGAGAGCAAGCTAGAGATTCACAAAGTGAGTCCATTGAGAGTCTGAAACAAAAAATGAAGAGCTTTTGAAAGCTTTGCAAGAAGCCCAGGAGAGGCAAGAGGAGCAAGAAGCAACTATAACACTGCTTCAAGGAGATGTGGATCGTTTGACTGCTGAGGCGGAAGTTGTTACGGAAGTGGAGAGTCTACGTAACCAGCTCAAGAAGGAAAAAGACAAAGCAAAGAAGTTGTGGTCCTTGAGTTGCAAGCGAGCTAATGAACAAGAGGAAGTGATTGTTCAGGAGTTGGAGATTGAGGATTTTAAGTCGAGATTGGGTGAAGTTACCAGTCGAGCAGGAGGTAGCAGTCCAGTTGATAGTAGACAAGATGATTGTGATAGTAGTCATCATTCAAGTAGTGAGTCTTAGAGTAGCCATAGCCTATGTAGGGCAAGAAAAGGGCGAGCGCCACTGGAGAGGATCCAGAGGTCAGATTTGATAATTGGCTTCCATCTCTAATTAGAGCGGCCAAATGGAATGATTCAACTGTTACAGAGTACTAAGATTTTGCCACGGCAGAGTGTGCAAGTGACGGCAAGGATTGAGGAAGTGGCACAAAAAACCTGATGATGAATTGGTGTCTACTGGCATTTTTGCTGATGAAGCAGTATTGCAGATTGAAAAAGAGACTGTTCAAGTAGTACTTAGTAACCCTACTGGCTCAACGTGTTGAAGAAGGCACATTAGTTGGAACTGCTGTGTGTGTGGCTATAATTCTGAAGCAGAGAGTGCAAGGGTTAAGAATGTGTCTGTACCTAATAACTCCCTGAATTGTAAAAGCATGGTTCGGGAGCTGTTTGACAACACTGAAAATTTAACAGTTTTCCAGAAGATGAAGTTTGTTGAGTTTTTGGCGGAAAAGCCTGATGTGTTTGCACTAGAGGAGGGTGAAAAGGGTGAAACAGATTTGGTTCAGATGGAGGTGATCACTGGTGAGGTCCCACCAAAGAAACAACGTCCATATCGACTACTTTTCGCGGCACGAGAAGAAGTGGCCTGACAGATCAAGATGTGTGTTCGTCAGCTTGTCATCTCCGAGTCCACCACAAAGAGAATGGAAGATGCAGGCATAATCCAGCCTTCAAAAAGTCCATGGGCCAGTCCTATTGTGTTAGTGTGGAAGAAAGATGGTAGCCATATATTTTGTGTTGACTATCGGGCCCTTAATGCAGTGATCACTCCTGACACATTTCCCTTACCTTGAATTGATAATCTCTTATTTCAACTGGGAAACGCCAAGTACTTCTCCACACTTGACTTAGCTGCAGGATATTGGCAGATACAAATGCACCTGGATTCGCTGCAGAAGGCGGCTTTTACTACTCATTTCATGAATTTTGAGTCATACTATTTGGACTCCAAAATGCGCCGGCAGTGTTCCAGCGCTTGATGCAATAAGTTTTGGCTGTATTGAGTCCTGAAGATGGTCCGGATTTTACATCAGCTTACATTGATGACATTCTTGTCTTCTCAGCCACGTTGGAAGACCACATACAACATTTGGAGCAGGTGATCAATCCACTGCTAGAAGTTGGTTTGAAGCTACGACCAAACAAGTGCAAATTCATTCGCCAGGAAGTGAACTGTCTTGGATTTGTCCTGACACCCTTTGGTCTTAAGACCAGTGAAGAGCATGTACGTGCTGTCCGAGAATTTGTGGCACCTACAGATGTTCGAGGTGTGAGGTAATTTCTTGGTCTTGCCTCATATTACTGCCGATTCATTCCCTCATTTGCCAAGATAGCACACCCATTGCATGCTCTGACAAGGAAGGGAGCTGTATTTGACTGGAACAAGGATTGTCAAGATGCATTCGAGATATTGAAACAGGTCCTCTCAGATTCACCTGTACTTGCATTCCCCAGTTTTAATTTAGAGTTTGTGTTAGAAACAGATGCGAGCGGAGTGGGACTGGGAGCAGTGTTGTCCCAGAAGCAACAGGATGGCAAACTTCATCCAGTGGCATTTGCAAGTCGCGCTTTGTCACCATGTGAGAAGAACTACAGTATCACTGACCTTGAGACACTTGCAGTAGTATGGGCGCTCTCGCATTTTCGCAGTTATCTGTATGGACAGGAAGTAGTGGTTTTCAGCTGTGTGTTCCATTCTTAGTAGTCCTCACAACAGTGGTAAGCATGCATGATGGTGGATGCGAGTGCATTGTGTTGGAGTGAAGTCATTGCAAATTTGTCATCGTTTTAGTCAAGAGAACACAAATGCAGATGCTCTATCCCGAAGCCCTACAGGAAGGCTTGTATCAGAAGGGCTTTCTTACCTGTCACTGAGCCAGAACTGACAGATGTGTCTGGCTACCGTAGTGAGCTTGTGACAACTCTCTACACATACAGATGACACCTGACAAGTTATAGGTTTAGAGCTTCCAGGATGCTGGCTGTCCATGCTGCATGCAAATCACCCTCCAGGATATAAGCAATAAGCGTGCCCTCCAGAAATCTTGCTGTTTACTTTGTGTTATTATATCATCACTGAGAGTTCGACCTCAGTTGACCCCTGAAGAGGACTTCGGCAAGAAGTTGAAACGTTGGGTTAAGTTATAATTAAAAATATTGGCTTTTAAAAAAAGAAAAATTTCCTATTTATATATATAGTACTTATTACATGAGTCAGAGTGTGATATGGCAAAATATTTCATGAGCAGGCTAATTTATTTTCACGAGCCAGAGGCAAGTGAAAACAAAGCCTGAGAGTGAATAAAATAAAGCCTGAGAGTGAATAAAACAAAGCCTGAGAGTGAATAAAACAAAGCCTGAGAGTGAATAAAACAAAGCCTGAGAGTGAATAAAACAAAGCCTGAGAGTGAATAAAATAAAGCCTGAGAGTGAATAAAACAAAGCCTGAGAGTGAATAAAACAAAGCCTGAGAGTGAATAAAATAAAGCCTGAGAGTGAATAAAACAAAGCCTGAGAGTGAATAAAACAAAGCCTGAGAGTGAATAAAACAAAGCCTGAGAGTGAATAAAACAAAGCCTGAGAGTGAATAAAACAAAGCCTGAGAGTGAATAAAACAAAGCCTGAGAGTGAATAAAACAAAGCCTGAGAGTGAATAAAATAAAGCCTGAGAGTGAATAAAACAAAGCCTGAGAGTGAATAAAATAAAGCCTGAGAGTGAATAAAACAAAGCCTGAGAGTGAATCAAACAAAGCCTGAGAGTGAATCAAACAAAGCCTGAGAGTGAATAAAACAAAGCCTGAGAGTGAATAAAACAAAGCCTGAGAGTGAATAAAACAAAGCCTGAGAGTGAATAAAATAAAGCCTGAGAGTGAATAAAACAAAGCCTGAGAGTGAATAAAACAAAGCCTGAGAGTGAATAAAACAAAGCCTGAGAGTGAATAAAACAAAGCCTGAGAGTGAATAAAATAAAGGCCTGGAGTGAATACAAACAGCCGAGAGTGAATAAAAACAAAGCCTGCGAGTGAATCAAACAAAGCATGAGAGGGAATTAAAACAAAGCCTGGAGTGAATAAACAAAAGCCTGAGAGTTGATAAAATAACGCCTGCAGAGTAAATAAAATAAGAGCCTGAGAGTGAAGAAAACAAAGCCTGAGAGTGCATAAAAATAAAGGCTGAGAGTGAATAATAAATAAAGCCTGAGAGTGAATAAAAGAAAGCTGAGAGTGAATAAAATAAAGCCTGAGAGTGAATAAAATAAAGCCTGAGAGTGAATAAAATAAAGCCTGAGAGTGAATAAAACAAAGCCTGAGAGTGAATAAAACAAAGCCTGAGAGTGAATAAAACAAAGCCTGAGAGTGAATAAAACAAAGCCTGAGAGTGAATAAAATAAAGCCTGAGAGTGAATAAAACAAAGCCTGAGAGTGAATAAAACAAAGCCTGAGAGTGAATAAAACAAAGCCTGAGAGTGAATAAAACAAAGCCTGAGAGTGAATAAAACAAAGCCTGAGAGTGAATAAAACAAAGCCTGAGAGTGAATAAAACAAAGCCTGAGAGTGAATAAAACAAAGCCTGAGAGTGAATAAAACAAAGCCTGAGAGTGAATAAAATAAAGCCTGAGAGTGAATAAAACAAAGCCTGAGAGTGAATAAAACAAAGCCTGAGAGTGAATAAAATAAAGCCTGAGAGTGAATAAAACAAAGCCTGAGAGTGAATAAAACAAAGCCTGAGAGTGAATAAAACAAAGCCTGAGAGTGAATAAAACAAAGCCTGAGAGTGAATAAAATAAAGCCTGAGAGTGAATAAAATAAAGCCTGAGAAGTGAATAAAACAAAGCCTGAGAGTGAAATATCTTGCCATATCACTCTGACAAGTGTAATAAGTGGTTTATTCCACACTAGATATCTTTACTACTGTAGTTAGTACTAGAGGAAGGGTGACTCACAGTGTAAAGTTGGTAGTAGGGCTACTTACACCCCCAGCTGATATTTTAGCAGCTGCTCTAACCCTGTTGGGTAGGGTAAGCCAGAAGAAGGTAGCTGTAAAAACCAAGAAAATTGAAGAAAAGTTTGGCCAGTTGCTATAACTACAAAGGTAATGAGCTTGCTCAGTACAGAGTAATAAGTGAGTTATTTCATGGGTCATGTACCTAAAGATATCATTGTGAAGATATCTAGGGTGGAATAAATATATATATATACACATATATAACTAATAGTAGCTGCCCTTAAAAAAGAAGCTTGGTTATAAGGTATAAATAACAATTTGATTTTCCATAGAGTAGCAATATAAAAAATACTGCCCCTACCCCTCAATATGGTCCTGATTCAAACAATTGAAACAGTTTCTCACAAATTCACCTGTACTTGGTTTCCCTAAGTGAGAATTTATGTTAGAAACAAATGCGAGATTGGGAGCAATATTGTCCAGAATGACAAACTTCATCCAATGGCATTTGTAAACTGTGCTTTGTCACTATGTGAGAATAGCTATGATATTACTGACTTTGTGAGACACTTGCAGCAGCATGGGTGCTCTCATATTTCTACAGTTATTCGTATGGGCAGGAAGTAGTAGAGATGCTTGTACTGATGTAGCCTCTTGCTTGCCCTTCACTGTTTATGCTACAGGGTAGGGAGGGAGCTGCAGCAACACAATATTCCCTCACTGTCTATGCTATAGGAATATTGTGTTGCTGCAGCTTCCTGCCTGCCCTTCGTTGCCTTGCATCGTAATAGAACAGAGTGTGATATAATCCTCAAGATTGAAGCCAATGGATATTCTGTTTCCTGAGTTGCAGTGAGTCAGACACAATAGAATTTCAAGGTTCCGTGGTTTCTTATCCCCCTTTTTCCGTGTAGATTTATCCATTTTTGTGAACTAAATATCATTGCTATTGAATCACTCAAACTTCAGAGCAGAACCTACAAATATTAGCTTTTGCAATTTCATATATTACTGCTTTGTAATTTCATTTATTACTGTTTTTGCAATTTCGGTTTTTTAATTTCATTTATTACTTTTTTTTTTTTTTTGCAATTTCATTTATTACTGTTTTTGCAAATTCATTTATAAGTTTTTTTTTGCAATTACTTTATAGCTGCTCTCGCAATTCCATGTATAGCGGTTTTTCACCTAATTGCTAATAGCTTTATTATCTAATTCACTGGTATTAAGTCTTAGAAAATCATGCTGTTAATTAATTTGGCTTGCAATAATCCAACTCTATTAGTTATCTGTAACATCACTTGACTCCAAGCTAGCAGTCTTGATTCCTCCTAGCTAAGATACACAAGATATCTGAGAAATGAAATGCCTGAGTAGTTCACAACGCTATCAACAGCTACTTTCAGTAAATTGACAGCTATTCCATGAGCTGCTTGCTTTGTTGGCAAATAAACTGCAACATATTTATTATTATAATGCAAATTAACAACTGATGACATGAGCAATGACTGCAATTAGTGAATGATGAAGCCTTAAATTGATCGTACTAGACTGTAGCTTTTTCTTGGATTCAACTATGAAAAATAATACAATAAATTATATACTTTAAAAAAATAGAAATCCAACCCACACCTTTTAGTGGTATTAGAATTTTTAGCTACAAATTACTAAAGCACTAAAAACTAAATGTACATTGGTAAACCAACAGATGATCTTTATAGTTATAAAACCTTCTCTGTCCATCTGTCTATCTGTCTGTCAGTCAGCTTGTTTGTCGTCTGCCTGCCTTCTACTCTGTCTTTCAGCCTACCTGTCCACTCACTACTCTGTCTTTCAGCCTACCTGTCCACTCACTACTCTGTCTTTCAGCCTACCTGTCCACTTGCTGCTCTGTCTTTTAGCCTACCTGTCCACTTGCTACTCTGTCTTTCAGCCTACCTGTCCACTTGCTGCTCTGTCTTTTAGCCTACCTGTCCACTTGCTACTCTGTCTTTCAGCCTACCTGTCCACTTGCTGCTCTGTCTTTCAGCCTACCTGTCCACTTGCTACTCTGTCTTTCAGCCTACCTGTCCACTTGCTACTCTGTCTTTCAGCCTACCTGTCCACTTGCTGCTCTGTCTTTCAGCCTACCTGTCCACTTGCTACTCTGTCTTTCAGCC
>WLWD01002650.1_pt1 | contig 70534 bp, 61 predicted proteins | sample 6712731 | NCBI WGS metagenome assembly WLWD01 (sample SAMN12718690, study PRJNA576275) | sponge metagenome | isolation source: marine sponge | host: Mycale hentscheli | place: New Zealand: South Island, Marlborough, Capsize Point | collected 2014-11-01 | reverse complement strand
ACAGGGTCAGTGGAGGATAGGTGCAGGGTCAGTAGAGGATAGGTACAGGGTCAGTGGAGGATAGGTGCAGGTTGGTGGAGGATGCATGTGGGTGTAACTTACCATATAACACTCCAGGAATCCAGTGTTCAGACGCACGTGGTGGTGTAACTCACCATAACACTCCAGGAATCCAGTGTTCAGACGCACGTGGTGGTGTAACTCACTATAACACTCCAGGAATCCAGTGTTCAGACGTACGTGGTGGTGTAACTCACCATAACACTCCAGGAATCCAGTGTTCAGACACACATGGTGGTGTAACTTACCATATAACACTCCAGGAATCCAGTGTTCAGACGTACGTGGTGGTGTAACCTACCAATAAACTTATGATAATTGCTATTGTTTCTATAATGTAATTTGTTTCCATGGTGATCTTATTTTTGTGTGTTATGGTGTTTGTTTGTTTTGATAGCTGAGGAACTCAGAGAGACTCTTGGAAAATTACTAGCACGTGCTGTCTGTCAGAAGTCTGTATCAGTGGAGGTGTGGCAGGCATGTGCACGTTTCCATTTGAAGAGCACTAATTCAACAGATCGTGTGAAGGTACAAATAATCATAGCAGTTTGATAATGATTATCATGGAGTGATGTATATGGTAAAGGGTGTCTCTGAACTACAGAAGGCCCAGAGGCTAAGTCGCAGTGTGTCTGGCTGGGATAAGGAAGTGGGAGGAGTCCACAGTGTTGTACAAGTAACTCTTGACTACTGCAAAGGTATTATATACTAGTGATATGCTCGAGCACAAAGGGCAAGTGAGCCTATGCACAAACAAAACACTTCAATAGAATCTATCAGTCCATTTCTACAAGTACTTAGTATGTAGCCATTGTGACCATTATATACTTTAGCTAACAAATACGGATCTACTTTCTTACCTCAATTTCCAGAGTACTGGTATTTTTTGTAGTCTGACTATCTGAATTACCAGTAGCTTTTGACAAACACTCGTAGCTACAAAAAGGCCGAGTTTTTTTTTGTTTTGTTTTTACGTCTGGTAAAGGATTCAATACCATAGTAACCTTTCGCCATAACATTTTGCGACTTGAAAAGGCTACAGTTCTAAAGAATTACTGCACAGTGTTGAATCTAACAGTGAGTTTTTAAGACCTAAGTGTGTCTTGTGTCATTCAGAAGCAACCTAATGCAAAGGGGTAAGTGATTAATTTCCTTGAATGATACGGGATCGCTAAATTGAAAGGTTCTGTTTAGTGGAGATATGGGAAGGGGTAGACCACAAAGCAAACACAATAACGCGAGGGTCAAAGTAGAAGATGACATACGTACGTCCACACATATATATAAACTAGTGGTGTGCTTGAGCACAAATGGCGAGCGAGCCTGATAGTTAGGTAACATAAAAATAAGTATTGTTACTATGTTTTAGCTTAGTTCATGCAAACACCATAATAGCAGTTATGACCTTTTATTGCAGCAAACAAATACAAAATCACTCTCCTACCTGATTTGTTAACTTTTGTAGTATCAAACATCTGCCATTCTGATAATCTCAATTAACAGTAACTCTTGAACAAGCTCTCAGCTACGATAAAAAAATAAACCAGTGTTATAATTTTAGCCTACAAAAAAATAAACCAGTGTTATAATTTTAGCCTACAAATATGGAATTACTACTTATCTCAATTTCCTGAGTATTGATAACTTCTGTAGTATCAAATTGAAGTTACTTTGACTATCTGAATTACCGTGAATTCTTGACAACAAGCTCTCAGCTACAAAAACAAAAGACAATCAATTTTAGCATCAAATACAAAATTACTTTTGTTCGGGACCATCCAGCAAGTGGAGGACCTGATCCTGATGTAGACTGAAGCACTACACAGACAGAGTCAATCCTAGTTGGGTTGATCTGCGTAGCGAAGACCCACTAGCGAGTGTTGCCGTCAGAATTCCAGTTGAGCGACCAATTCGTTAATTCATTGGAAGCTTCGTTGGAGAGTAGAGACAGAGGTCGTAAATCTCAACTCGTTCTCCCACTGACTGGACCTTCTGAGTAAAGGTTGTCTTGACCCAGACTAAGACAAACCTGAGACTCAAATACCTTATTAGATAAGATAAGTAAGCTATGAATAGTACACTAAAAATACACCTTACTACCACGTAGGAAGATTGGTGTGATGACCAACAGGTGGTATATCATATGGCAAACTATTTGTTTCAAAAATCGGTGCATTTTGTGGGCCTGCAAATATATTTGGGCGATATTATTTTCTGGGCGCTGACGATTAATTCTGGCCGCTGGAGATTTGTTCTGGGTGCTGGGTGAAATTCTGGGCGCTGGATGAATTCTGGGTGCTAAGCCCTTTACCAACTGAATGGAGTTTATCGAACGAGGGCATAGCAGTTTGGTAAGGGGTCTGCTACGCGAGACTGTCAGTTACAATAAAAAAAATGGAGGACTGTTTAGATGAAGTGCTGCGTGTTATCCAAGAATGTACGCAGTTTTCTGACAGTCATACACTATATTGACAAGGCCGTTATTTGCTTGAAGGTACTTTGTTGGCAATTGAGTGACCTGTTAAATGAAGTTGTTGTTAACGGAGGTTTGGATCAGGAGGATCAGAATGATCTGAGTCAGCTTCATTGGTGCTTATGTCAGCTGTGTATAGAATATGACACTAAACTAGTATTTGTGCAGACTATCGATCCATCACATTGTTTAACTAGTATAATGTTTGGACAAAGAGGTCGACCAAGAAAAATCATTAATTATGCCATGGTGAGAATTTACATGTATAGCTGACCACTGAGCTTTACTATATGAATCTGTTCGCAGATTGAGTTATTAAGGGAAATGCATTAATGGAGTGTGTGGGAGATTAGAGTTCCCAGGAGCTTCTTGACCTTCTGGCTAAGGAAGGCTAGAATAAGTTCCCCAGAAGAGAGATGAATCAGTTCTAGGCAGGTCGCTGCCACCAGGAGTTAAGCTTCCCTGAGCCCGAGAGAGGTTAATTCTTGGTTCAGTTAGTGTCATAAGGTTAATATGAGATGCAGCAAAAACTCCCAGAATGATACATAGCCAGCCAATATATAGAAAACCAGCTATCACAAAAACATAAGGATGCATGAGAAAACGAAACATGAATAAACTAGATAATTAAATAATTACAGAGGAAGGACATGGGAAGTACATCAGAGTCAATGTATGGGTGGAACTTAAACAGTTAATTAATGTTGGTGTCCATTACACCACATCTCCCCCCCCTTCAGGAAGAAGCTTGAGACCATCCTTGCCTAGAGAGCGCATCTGGAATGAGGTTGTCTGCTCCAGGTCTGTATTCAATTGAGAAATCAAAGTCTTGCAGTTGCAGTCTCCATCTCCACAGACGGTTGTTGAGGGTTGTCGAGGAGAATAGTGACGTCAGTGCCTTGTGGTCAGTCTTCACTGAAAATTGGCGTCCATAGAGGTAGAATGCAAAGTGCTTTACTGAGTTAAGCACGGCCAGTGCTTCCAGTTCAGTGGCGCTGTACCTGGTCTCTCTATCAAGTAACTGCCTTGAATAATAGGATACCGGAATTTCCTCATCAGACCTGCAGACACACAACACTCCACCAATCCCATAGAAGATGCATCACAACACAATACATAGATATCATTGGATGATGGAATGCACAACTCTGTATGATTACAAATAGCAGAAATAATAGAATTAAATGAGCCAGTCATAGTCGTGGTCCACACAAGAATGTCAGGTGAGGTTTTAGTCAGACACAAATTTAGTGGAGCACACAAATCAGAAAAGGATGGAATAAATTTTCGAAAATAACCACACAAACCAACAAAACTTCGAAGTTGTTTCTTTGTTCGTGGCTGCTTGTAGTGACGAAATTGTTCGATCCGAGCTTCAGGAATAGACAGTGATCCTGTTCCAACGATGTAACCCAGAAATTCAAACTTTGTGCAAGCCCAACGACATTTAGAAGGTTTAATGGTGAGACCAAATAACTTAATACGATCAAACACAAGTTGTAAGTGGTTTAAGTGGTCATCAAAGGAATTTGAGAATACAACTACATCATCTATGTAAGCAAGAGCGAACCTCTCCAGATTTTGCAAGCAACGTTGCATAAGCAGCTGAAAGACACTAGGTGCATTTCTCAACCCAAACGGCATTCTCCTGTACCTGAATTTTCCAAATTTACAAGAGAATGTGGTCAGATCACGGCTGGCTTCTTCAACTGGGACCTGGTGGAAGCCCTTTGCCAAGTCTAGCTTAGACATGACCTTTGCATTTCCAAGACTTGATATGATTTCCTCCGTTGAAGGCATATAGAATGGCATAGGAATTGTCACAGAGTTTAGCTTGCGATAGTCGACAACTATCCGGGTAGATCCATCTTTTTTTTTCACTGGAATAGGGGGAGAGGACCACTCACTCTGGCTGGGCTCAATAATACCAGCAGACAAGAGTGAATCAAGCTCTTCCTTGAACTTACCCTGGACACTAACAGGAATGGTGTAGGAAGGTGACCAAACCGGGACATTGCTAGTGGTGTGAATAGACATTGTGGTATTATCGGTTTTCCCTGGAATGTCAGTGAGGCAGGATGCATTATGGGAATAGACCTTTTCTATCAATGACTTCTGATCAGGAGAGAGATTCTCACCCATAAAGTGATCAGGGATAACATACTCAGGGTCATACTCAGCACACTCCTCTGAAACAGTCAGAACCTTGTGACAGTGACTATCAGGCTCATCAGTGTATGGCTTGAGCTGATTAATATGTATGACTTTGTAATGAGTCTTAGTGCCATCCTTCCAAGAAACTTTATAAGTCACAGGGGTGACCTGGCTAACTACCTTGTATGGACCTTCCCATGAAGTAGCAAAGGCTTTGCCAAGACCAGGAGTTTTCCAAAGGACTAGCGAACCGTCAGCAAAAGTTCTAAGGGTACCACCATCTCTTTTTTCACGTTCTCTCAATCTAGCTTCATTCATACGCACACTCATGGACTGCAATACGGTATTCAAATTATTTTGCAAGTCTGACATGTATTGTGTAACATTAACAGGCTGCTTGCCAGGGTCAGTCCAAAACGATTTCAGAGTGGCAAGAATATGAGGGGTCTCTAGCCCATAGTGGAGCTCAAATGGGGTATACCCAGAATTTCTATGAGGCATGTTCCTTAAATAAAATATAGCCAGGTCAAGTACATCAGGCCAATTACGTTCATTATCGATGCATTTTCTGATCACAGATTTGAGAGTTGAGTGAAATCTCTCAAGCTGACCGTTTGACTCGGGATGGTATGGTGAGGTGCGTATTCTATTAATAGCAAACTTATCAGTCACATGCTTCACAACCCGACTCATAAAGTTAGAACCTTGGTCGGTTAAAATTTGGTTAGGAATACCAACATCACGAATTATTTTGAGAAAATTAGTAGCTGTTTCCTCAGCTGTGAAACCTTTCATAGGAAATGCAAACATGAAGTGAGTGGCCAGATCCATGGCAGTCAAGATATAAGAGTAACCTTCTTTGGACCTAGGGAGCTTCCCAACCACATCTAGAGCTGTTTTCTCGCACCTTTCAGTGATTACATCTACTTCCATTAAAGGTGTTTTAGCAGGTTTAGACTTAGAATTTCTCTGACAGATATCACAAGCTTGTACGTATGCCCTAACATCAGATGCAAGACCAGGCCAAGTGAAACACCGATTTATTATTGATCTGGTATTAGCTATGCCAAAATGGCCAGAGTGGTCATGTGCCAGAGCTAACACTTTGGGTCTGAGTGATTGGGGAAGAACAATAACATCTCTAGTAGTGCCATGGTCTGTACACGTTCCCATTAAAACCTCATTAACAAATCTATAACCCTTTTCTTTATCTTTAGCAAACTGTCTGAGATCAGTTAGGGAAGTATCTGAGGCTTGTAGCTTACACAGACCAGATCTACCTATACCATTTAACTGAACTAATGGCACATCACACAGGATCTTAGCAGATACACTGTCAAGTGGGCTAGGACATGCATCTTCAAAGTTATCAGAGTCAGTATTCTCAACAGAATGAGGAGCCAACACTGGTCCTGTGGAAAGAAAGTCAACCCCAACAGACACATCATCATCAGACAATTGTGGTGAGTCAGTGTGAGTGTCATGGTCAATAGCTGGAGGAGAATTATCTGGCAAAGGGTCAATAACTGAAATATCAGTAGGCTGTGCACCATCAAGTATTTGCTGGTGTTCTCTCTCTGCTTCAGAAGACTTCTGATGCCTGGCTTGTGCTCTAGTTATCTTAACTGAGGAACAGGGTTTGTGAATAGCTAACAGAAGGAAATGACAGAAATCATCCTTAGGCAAATCACTACCCAAAAGAACTGAGTGGTTGTCTAAATCATGAGAGACACCAAACCTAACCCGTCTTCTAGTTCCCTGGATATCAATATCCACTTCAACTAAGGGAAGGACTTGACGCAATTTAAAAACACAAGAGACGGAAGTGGTTCCTGGAACTCTGTCTTTATCACATACAAGATCAGGTGAAATGAGGGACACTTGGGCGCCAGAATCTAACTCAAAAGTGGCTAATTTATCATTGACCTTGCCTTCCAACAAAGTATTAAATTTGTTGGGTACCCCATTGGTGCGATTAACCACTGAGGAGGTTACAGCATCATCCTCTGAGTCACTGTGAACGAGTTTATTCAGTCCACTCACTTTCTGTTGTGCGTTATTTGCTGGTTTATCGGACAGTTCTCTAGCTTTCTTTCTCTGCAGAGTTCTACAAGTTTCAAGAGTATGACCACGATGCTTGCAATAATTACAGTAAGCATTCTCAGCTGGTTTAGCAACAGAGTCAGCTGATGTAGTGGCTTTATTGTCAGGTTCAACTGAAGAGGATTGTTTTGAGTTGTAAGTACGGTTAGAGCTAAATTTGTTATATTTATAGTCATTCTTAGACCTGTTCAGTTTGAATGCTGGAGACTGAGTGTAAGTTTCAAAAACTTTCATTCGCTCGGACCAAGATAGGGGATTCGAAACTGAAATGTGAGCTCTTCCATCTAAATTGAGAGTAGCAACAGCAGTAAATGAAGCTAGAACATCTGAAAATAGGTGTAAAGCTTGGTCAATACCAATAGGCCCTGTCAAAGAGGAAATAGAGGGACAGTGTTTTACTAGCTCATAGAACCTAAAAGAGCATTCTGAATGCCAAGAGGAATCTGGGATGCTGTAGCCAACTATGGGTTTAACAAAGTCAAGTAGGTCTTCACTGGAATAACCACAAGACTTTAAAATGACTGACTTTAAACCATGATAGTCTTTAGAGAATGACCCAGCATGACGGAAATAGTACTCAAGTGTTTTCCCAGTAAGTATTTGCTGTAACCCATGCACCCACATTTCTACAGGAACAGACTGTTCAATAAACGTACGTTCAATCCTTGAGAAGCAGGCATACGCAGTCTCGGAAGACATCATTTTGGGAATGCGAGAGATTTCTTTAGCTGCTTGCTCCCGCTCGCGACGAACCTTGTCTTCGATGTTCCTGATTGTGTTAGCTTTTTGCAAGGTGGTTTCTTTGTCTGCTAGTTCCTTTTGGAGAGTTGCTTTCCTGTCTTCTTTAGCCTTGAGAATTTCCAACTGTTTGGCCTGGAAACGGTCTTGGCGATCTAGGTCCTCCTTTCTCTGTAGTTCTAAATACTGCAGCAGTAGCGTTATGTCGCTTGAGGAAGTAGGAGCATCTTTTGAACCCGAAAGAGCCTCACCAATTACTGGCATAGGTGGTGGTCTAGATACACCCACTGAAGGTTCATGACTATCAGTCATTGTAAGTACCTCGGCAGTAGGCTCGCGATCATCCGTCGGCTGGAGTGATGCCGCTTCGATGGAAGAGTTGCGTTTATTCGCTTGACCGCGAGTAGTCATCGAGTGAAGCGGACGGTGAGAAGCATCCATTGCAGAAGTTGGAGGATCCCCAGGGGAGGTGGACATAATGGCATACAAAGCAAAAAGAGACAATGACACAACAATTACACAGGAAAAAAATGTACAACAGCGTTCTAGACAAATGATTAAATTGCTAGAAAATACAAGAAAGAAATAATTGACTAAAACAATAACAATTCTTAGCATGTACAAATAAACAAGTAAAGGATATGAAATTTAGCTGATATGGTAGAAGTGGAGAGAGGTTGACAAGACGGCTGATGAAGAAGGAAGGTTCCAGAGTTACCGCTGCCACCACGTGTGGGAGATTAGAGTTCCCAGGAGCTTCTTGACCTTCTGGCTAAGGAAGGCTAGAATAAGTTCCCCAGAAGAGAGATGAATCAGTTCTAGGCAGGTCGCTGCCACCAGGAGTTAAGCTTCCCCGAGCCCGAGAGAGGTTAATTCTTGGTTCAGTTAGTGTCATAAGGTTAATATGAGATGCAGCAAAAACTCCCAGAATGATACATAGCCAGCCAATATATAGAAAACCAGCTATCACAAAAACATAAGGATGCATGAGAAAACGAAACATGAATAAACTAGATAATTAAATAATTACAGAGGAAGGACATGGGAAGTACATCAGAGTCAATGTATGGGTGGAACTTAAACAGTTAATTAATGTTGGTGTCCATTACACCACATAAGTATCAAATAATCATATCTAATCTACTTTCAATAATAGAAATAAATCTATTGCTTTATGTTTTTAACTGTTTCATAAGAAATATTTTGAGTCAGTTCAACATTTTTATCTAGTCCTACTTCATCATACAGAGGACCTTTACTTAAGTCAATTTTGTTCATAGATTTATTGATTTGTTTAACTTTATAAGCACTCGTGAATTTGACTCCAAATAGTAGTCCCAGGACTAGTCCCAGAATGAGTGCCACCACAAAACTCCCAATAACACTTCCAATAACTAACTCTAAACTGTACATATTCATGTAGCATGAAGAGGGACATTGCTGAGGAAACTGCATCTATAAACAGTTTATAATTAACATTACCTAGAATTATACTTAGTTCATATTCTCAATATTAATCTCAAACATACTTGGTATATTTCAGCATTTGTAGTAACTGTCACATTGTGAAATTCTGAAAAATAATATTCAAAACATAAAAAATCCAAAACACAAATAGTGAAAATAAATCCATATAATTGATATACTATATACTTATAAGTAAATCTCTTTGACCAGAACAATACATTTTAACACTGCACATTCTTCATTTACCCAAACCAATGGATGAGAAGACCTCTAAGTATATTAGAAGTTAGATCTAAGATTTCTTCTTCAATCTCTAAGAATTTCTTCCTAATGCCTTGTGTATATGCACCTACAAACTTCATTGCTGTTTTGCTGCATATTGAAGCAGATATTACAGACTCAACTTTGCTAGAGTGTACTCACAGGTATGTGGTGTCCTCTTTAAGTATATACTTAAGTACAAGACAAATCTCTACCTTTATCAAGTTAAGCTGCTGCAGCTACAGCAATACAAGTCTTTCACAACAGAAGTTTGAAAGTATCTCAATGCTATACTAAGGAAAATTATATTCAGTAATTTATAGCAGCACTTAAGTACTTCATTAATCAACATCAATCTCATTATAATCCAATGGTACTATTATACTTCATTAATAACATTTTTCTAAAGTGCATCTAGCTATATTATTAATGAAATGAATACTCAGCTTATTCCTATATTTATTGGAATAATTCTACATCTGTACCTGAAACAGTTAGTAAAGTTGTGGATTCCTGGCAATCTATATTTTCGCTCCATAATCCTTCATCCTCACAGATTACTTGTATTCTAGAAGGAATACATTCTTGTAAAATTATCCAAGTTCCATTGGAATAGAGAGTGTAGTTGGTGTCTTCATTATTGTCATTCAAAATACATGTACCTTAACACAATTAGTTGTAAATAACATATATGATTACATTAATTAAGTGAAAGTCATATGAAATGTATAAAAAAAGTTTGAAGAATTAAAAAAAATCAACCTAAATTGAATGTACTATTATACTGGCACTGAATAAATACTATATTGTTAGGAGCAGTTAGTGTTATAGGACTTGTCCATGCTGTGAACGTACTTGAAGATGATATCTGGTAGAAAATATTTCTGGCACTTTCATCAATAATTGGCTGAATAACGAGTTCACTAGTATTACTTGATTCTCTGAAAACATTCAATGCAGTAGGCACAAAACCTGTAACAACACAATAAACTTGTGATAAATACAGATGAAGTTAGGGTAGCATTAGCTAGTGATATTAACTTACTTCTTCCTGGAACTTCTATGGTAAGATATTGCCCACCACAAGACGTAACAGTTCCATTGAAGAGTTCTGGATTACTAACTGTAGCTACAACACTATTGGTGGATGAACTAAATTCAGTAACATTGAAGATAACTTCAGCAATATCTCCAATCAATAGAGTTGAGATTCTTGATTGTAGTTGGAGAAGTGAGGATACAATATATTCTTTCCTTGATCTTCCTACAGGGGTCCACTCCCATTCTAACACAATTCAACTCACAGTACATCTGTACATGGCTTCTCCACCAGGACAAGAACCTTTCTCTACAACTAGTTCTCCTGGTACCAGACAACATGTAAGCCTTAGTTCTAGTATTTGTACCTGTCCAGAGACTTAGCTAGCTCACTAAAAGTTGTGTGTGTGTGTGTGTGTGTGTGTGGGGGGGGGGGGGGGGGGGGAGGTGGGATGAGTTGAAACACACTCACACAGTTAAAATGTAATGTGAAATGTATTGTAGCTATTGTTTTAAACTTTGCAATTAGTGATGTGTATGAATATTTTTTCATGTATGCCAGTCATTATATAGTTAGTCTATACGAGGAACAACTTAGCTTCCATTGTATAAAATGGGTCACAGCCACCCCCTCCCCCACCCCATACTGTGAGTATGTCCCTGCTATTACTTGTTTTACGAGTGTACCAGTTTTACCAGCGTACATGGTAATTTCTTCTATAGTGTATCAAGTTTTCTAGAGATTAATGAGTGTATTGCTTAGATTAAGCACTTACACTAGTTTTACCACTAAAATTCTTAACACAATGTTTATGTAATATGTCTTCATTGCACCAAAAGAATATAATAGCTCTGCTGTCACTAGTCTAGAAATACTACCTAATAGTTTACTACTCTATTCTCTAAGAACCAGTTTAGTGGGTTCAGCTAAGACAACATAATACACCAAACAATATTTGTGAGAGGCTCTAGCTACTCAATGGTGCAATGACTGCTCTCACAATAGTGAACTCTATCTTTAAATGATGCACTCACACAATTCTTAATGCCTGCCACACCCACTTCACCTTTAAAGGATGATCTAGCATGCAAAACTGCCAAAAATTTTTAGGCAACTAGCTAGTGCAAACACACAATGCACAACACTCAGCTCAAATAAAATATATGTCCTGAAGAATACGTATGTATGTCTTGACTAGTGTCACTATAATTCCAACAAATAGTTTTTTATTGTTTTAGTTCTAACAATTACAATTTTTTAACGTCCTCGCCGTTACCTTTTACATTAGAAAATAGCAACAGACTTGCACAAACTATTCCAAAGGCCATGTCTAAGTCCTCTGAAACACTTAGCTATCTATTCCAGCAGGCAAAACACTACCCGTTATACAATCTAACTCGGGTCTGTTTAGACTTGGCATGAACTTCTGCACTTTGACCCTCAAGTCTTGCTCTCTCTTCGATGGCGACTCCGCCATATAAACGAATGCCTGAAAGGAGTCCTTTGACAACCATAATTTGAGTTGACAAAAAATTCACAAGACTTGTAGAGGTTAACATACATTGTACACTAATTGCGATTTTGTTAAGGTAGTAGATACTTCAGGCTGTGGGAATCCTTTCTTACATAAATACTTGTAATTATATAACGTATAATGTTCATGAAAGTACAACATGTGACATGCTAATTTGTTAAACACGTCGACAAAAATCATGCTACGCCTTAATTCTTAAAATTGATAAAAATTCTGGGATCTGGCTCATAGCCTTCCTTAATAGAAAGTGTCCTGTCAATTCAATTAGCTAATAGACTTGCTCTCAGAGGTCCTAGAATATATTTGATAGTTTGAAAGTCCAATGACCACACTATGTAATGAACAAAACTGTTTTGCATTATATAAAAGAAGATTTAAATGCAGAAACATGCATCTTTGTCTCAAGAAGGCTCAATGATACTTCTTGTGTAGAACTTGTGATTGTCAGTCAGAACCGGCAGCATTTTAAAGTTCTGGCAGCTTCTCCACTTTCATTAACTAGCTAAGCTAATTAACTATAAATTTAGGAGACCACAAGTCAAACATAAAAATTAGCTATGTGAATTTCAGCGCTCAAAATTAGCTCGCCCACAATCGCGTATTAAAAACCGTGGTGTTGCGGTTGTGCTAAGTGTGCGAGACCTAATAAATGCGTGAATTTGACAGATCTTTTCTTCTTGTATCAAAGCTTGAATAATGAGACTATTCCTGTCGGCCACCGGACGTTGGGTAGTCGAACACGCCCAATTATTTAACTTGACAAATTAGGGATTGTTGTTTTACTTCTTGTAGGACGTGCCTGCTATACTAGCTAGATAACTAAGCTTTTTAGCCTCTGGCTTTAAGTGTAGGCTTCACTATAGTATGCTATTTAATATTAATATTTCTGTGTAATAAAGGAGAACTGGTACTAGAGAGAAGTCCAGCTTGTCCTGGTGATAGTGCAGTTTACAGATGCAGTGTCACTAGTGGAAGAATGGAGTGGACTTAGACAACACAGTCTGGACAGACAGAACTATTGTTACTCATATCTAAGTCTATCTCAGACAGGAATAATAAATCGATCACTACAACAAACCACACTTTTATTCAATGGAACTGATTTAAGTCCTACATTCATTAATGTACTAGCTACTGTATCAGATCCTATCAGTTTAAATGGGACTCAAATGGACTGCAATGGGCAAACTCTGACTATAGACATCAGGTTTATTAGTAAGCGTTTGTATCAACTTGTATGTAGGACTCCTTATTAGAACATACTCACATGCTGTAGTATTTCTATGAATACATGGATAAGAAATCAGAAAGTATACATGCCAAATGCTAGCTAAATGATACTAAGTTAAATTATCATATTAAAAAAACAACTTGGTGTTGTATGATCACTCTGAAATATTTTATAACAATCATAATGTAAGTGGAGTTAACTACAACAATAAATAATGCAAAATAATAAAAATAAAATACTTTATTTGGTGTAGATCTGTCACCTGCAACACTGACAGTATCTCAAAATGGAGGAGTGTCAGTATATCCTAATGTGGAAGGAGATCTCAGCAGTGTTTTCTACCAAATAGGCTCTGAAAGAATGGCAGTATCTGGACCAATACTACTGAATGATTCCTATACAATTCACTTCATTCATTGTCAGAACAACCTAACTTTTACAATAGGTAATTGGCTACTGTTGCAGTAATTGTTGTAACTATACAGGAAAGTGTGAATATTCGCTGTTGTGTACAGGTAATTGTATATTCAACGATAATATTGAAGACAGAAACTACACTCTCCATTTTAATGGAACTTGGATTATTTCCCAGAGATGTAATCCTCCACAAGTACAAGTGACATGTTCTAATGGGAGTTGGAGTGAAGATACCAAAATTTGGAGTGCAAAGGTTTAACATTTTTTTTATATTATAGCTAGTGCAAGAAAGCATGCAGCTCCAATAAATTCTTGCTATATTATCTAATTTCTGAAAGAGATTGAAACTTAATAGAACATACTATTAAAAAGTGAGAGGGGTCTAAGGAGTGGGGTTTAAGCCCTTTAATCAACTCCTATCTACATCCCATTCTATACAATGTATTAATAAGTATATTTCTGTTTACTATATAATTAATAAATTCTTTATTAAATATTGCTGCTGCTATGACCATTATTATGAAATACAACAGATGTCAGCCTTATAGAAACAAGTAATAGTGTCTGTGTTACTATAATTACAACTTTCTCATGTGAATATTTGAAGCCACATATTGCCTCTGGAAAAACCACAAACTCTAGCAAGTGTACACTATCTCATCAGTTGAAGCCACTTATTCATACTACTGTTTACATTTACATTTAATAAGTCATTTTAATAATTATACCGATATTTGTAATGTGTCATAGAGAATTACATCAACATTATCTTCTATTACTAAAATTTTAATTATGTGAAATCAAATACACAATATATAATATTAACGTATAAATGTAACCAAACATTAGTATTATATTTTCTTAACTATATCATAAGAAATGTTTGGATTCATTCCAACATTTTTATCCATTTCCACTTCTTCATATAAAGGTCCTTTATTGGAGTCGTTGTTCTTATTAGTAGATGAATCAGTTTGTCCTTTCACATGTTTAGTTCTTGTGAATTTGACTCCAAATAGTAGTCCCAGGACTAGTCCCAGAATGAGTGCCAGCACAAAACTCCCAATATTACTTCCAATAACTAATCCTACACTGTACATATTGGAAGTTAGACATTTCTGAGGCAACTGCATCTATAGAAAATAAATAATATTAGCATAAACAATTTTTTTCACAATTTTCCATATATTTTTAAACATACATCATAAATTTCACCATTGGTAGTAGCAGTCACTTTCACAAACTCTGGAATAAACAATCAAACAAAAAGTTGCAAAAAATTTATTATTGATAAAACACTCCGAAAAATTAAAATCAATCCAAATCATTGACCAGAACGTAACGTGTGTAACACAATTATTATGGGAAGTCATATTTGTGTTCAACTTCTAGTTACTATCTCATTTCATGTAGCAATACATATTGTGAGTGATTACTACTTGAAGCATAGTATGTAGTATCAGATAATGCCAACCTCAGCTTTTGCCAGTGTATTGATACTCATTTTTTATAATTATATGTAGTTTATGTGAGTGTGGTAAATGGGTGTATTGTTGCAATTCAAGTTTTTAAACAGGCATTTTAAACAGTAGGCTATATGTGTGCAATTGCACCCTAATAATATTATGGAGGGTGAAGGGGCTCCAGCCCTGTAGAACCGTCTCCCCCCCTTCCCCACCCTTTACGCCACTTTTTTGTGGATATTAAAATGCAACTTTAGTTTGGGGCAAAAATATGAAAGTATACTCAGCATTTTAACTCATTGAATCTGAACACCACTTGTAAGAAATTACTTCATTATTTTTTCTCATAGGTTTCTTCAACATACAAACTATACTATTTTCTTGTTGTTTACTTTTTAGATTAAACTTTCAATGTTAATGTATGCTTTAGACTGTTTATATAAGTTTATGTAAAGAAAGTCAGTAAGGAGTGAGAGTAGGAAGCAAAATGCTGTTAGGTATAGTGAAATTTATACAGTTGTGATTGACATGTCATCATGCTAAGTATGTGGAAACTTTATAGCATATTGATAATTTACTGTTCAGCATGGAAAAAAATTACATCATAGGTGAAAATACATCCAGTATTACTTTTAACAAAGAATATTACTTCTAGAGCATCAGAAGAGTCTGTACAAGAAAAAGACAAACTATATTTAAAGTGTATGTTTTCTAGACTATAATACCTGTGTTAGAGCTCACTCCTATGTAAATACAATACCGAACATTCATGCAATTTAGTGATACTCAGTTTGTAGTTTCTTATTACATGATTTAACACTTTCAGTGTTCAGTGCAATTTAAACAGCGCATCTGCTACTGTAAAATCTAATATTATAGCTAGTTAATTATACCGTAAAACAGTTTATATACAAAATTTATATTTTATACCAGGAATAAGCTGGAAATAATTGTGTGGACATGTGAAAATGGAATGCATTATAACAGCAATGGAAGGAGCTGTGTTGGACAAGCTTATAATCTTCGTACATATTTAGATATTCTTACTAGTCACTGTAGAATGTGAAGAGTTAGTTGGAACATCTTTAGGGTCTAAAATAGTCATATGTTATTATAATAACTGTTAATATTGTTATCTTACCATATTCAGTGGGATATGTACTTATTTCAGGACAACTAATGTTCTCACTCCAAGACCCATCACTATTGCAGGTGGCCAGTACACTACTACATTGGCGTGATATCTCCCAAGTCCCATTTCGAAAGAGGGTATAGTTTTGTTCTACTGATAGACATCCTGCTTCTGTTAAAAAATAGTGCTTTATTAATTCACACAATATATCTGTTAATACATAATAATATCATTCAACTCCTGATTTCATTTTACTTTCTAGTAAAAGTTTACCTATTGGGAAAGTCAATTGTGTTAGACAGTGATAGAAGGATATGTTGAAGATATTAGAAGATATATTAACTGTAATTGATGGAGTCACACTTGTAAGACTTCCCTGTGATGTCCTATATTTCACGTTATCAATGTTGCCTTCTAAATTAGTGTAAATATTAACACCCTCTCCTGTTTCTGTCAATCTCACTGTTAACATTGAAGGCAATATACCTATGAAAAATTGCACAAGAATAATGGTCTATTTTACAGTAGCTAGTAATTGTTGTTACATTTACATTACTGTTACACATTAAATACTTGTTAGTTATGCTGTCTGTGTAAGTAATCTTGCAATACCTTGTGTGTAGGTAGTTACTGTGTAAAGGAGAACTATGTATCTCTGGTAGATGTTTATAATAATGTGAGTCTTAGCAGTAGCTAACAAGTGAACTTACTGATGTGTTTTGGAATAAGTATTGTGAGTAACTGCCCTCCACAAGTCATCCTAGTTCCATTTAACTGCTGTGGATTGAACACAGTGGCTATGATATTTGTAAGTGGAGGACCAACATCTGTTAGGTTGAATTGAATTGGAGTATTAAAAATTGATTGATTTTTTATTCCTGGCATATCACTACCAGGAAGAACCGAATATCTTTCATTGGTAGAGGAAATTGTCCACTCCCAAATCACTAGATCACTCCCAGTCACATTACATTTATAGAGTGCACTATCACCAGGACATGGAGGAAGTTCTTGAAGAACCAATGCACCTTAAGGAGTGTTAATTTACAGTATTAAAAGATTTGAACTAATTTGTTTAGTTATAACTATATGTATAAGGTATACCTTTTACCATAATAGACAAGTAGTAGCAACTAAAAATTATAGCTCCAGCTTTCCAGGCCATGATGTTTTCCTTTCTAAAGCCAGCAGTATAGACAGGAAATAATAGTCTAAAACATTTCCAGTTTTAATTTATCAAGACATTCTTCATGAATTACAGGAAGTATGTTGTGTAATAATTCCAGACAATAATTTATCATTCTTCTAGTTCACAATAATTTTATAAATGTGTAGTGTGCCATACCACTCTGAAGAGTGAATTTACTCTAGATATTTATGCTGCTGTGGTTTGTAGGACTTGTTCCCTCAACAGGCGTATAGACAGCTGTAGGACAGGACTCCCACAACCTCTAGGTGATATTTTGGCAGCTGTTCTAACCCAAGGGGTAAGTAGATTAGCCTGAGGAATATAGCTGTATAGTGGTAGCTAGGCAGGTTGCTATAACTGCTAATATAATGAATCACAGGTCACTTACCTAAAAAGAACATTGTGAAGATATCTAACATGGAATATATATATATATAGTCCACCCTAGATATATTCACAATGGTATCTTTACATGACCTGTGAAATAACTCATGATATTTCACACTGTTATTTCACTGTGAAAGCTCATTACCCTTGTAGTTATAGAAACCTACCTAACTCCAGTGGATCAGGTGTATCCTACTCCTAGCCTACTCCAATCTGGTTAGAGCAGCTTCTAAAATATCAGCTGGGGATGAAGGTAGCCCCTACAACCAACTTTACCTGTTAGTTACTAGTCCTCTAGTACTAACTAAGGTAGTAAAGATATCTAGTATGGAATAAACCACTTATTACACTTGTCAGAGTGATATGGCAAGATATTTCATTCTTAGGCTATATTTTCACTCTCCTCTGGCTCATGAAAATAAATTTAGCCTGCTCGTGAAATAATCTGCCATATCACACTCTGACTCATGTAATAAGTACTATATATATAATATATATGTGTGACAGTACTTGGGAAAAGGGACCAATTACGTAAAATCAAAAATGTACGGTAGAGCGCAAACACCGACAAAGTTTTTTGATTATTTTCTTTTTATTGGCCCACTTACTGACACCAAATTTGAGCAACAGAACAGAAATAATAAACGTGAATAATCAAGCTATATAAGTTGATGTTGCTATTTATGGAGTCTTGTAGTTGGAGTCTGCAGACCAGGAGACTCTCCTGGGACTATTATTGTGTAGACACTGGAAGAGTCAGCAAGTCTCTGACTGGACAAAGGTTTCAGTGATTATGAAAACTTCTGTTACACTGCAACAAGAGAAGGCAACAAATTTTGAAAGTCCATCATTATTGTTCATTGTTTTAAAGAGATACCTATTATTATTCATTGTTCATTAGTCCCAAAACAGGCAACAAGCTGGCTGACTCACTTAGGACAAATATAATCCTAAACTTAACTAGTCAGTGAACTAACAAACCATGCTAGTCGATCATTGCTAAAAGAGTGACTGTATTATAGTTACCATAACTTACAATAACTATCAAACTTTTGGAAACAGAAAAATAGCACAAAAAAACAACCTGCAAAACTATGTCTATACGCATCTAGTGCTACTTAAAGCCATACTTGTTTAGTACCCTTACACTGCATAGGTTTTGAACTGAGTAAGACCTCCCCCATCAACGAAGTAAGCGGCCCCAACTATAACTTATTGCGGTTCAGCTGAGCGCCACCATTTTCCAAGCGTAAGTAAGTCTTACGTAATTCGTAACACAGACTTCCGGTTAGATTACAGAATTCAACGATAACTCCACCAGAAATTAAATAAGAAGTTTTCATTGCAGTTTTCTCTAAATAACTGTGCTCAAGTTGGTTAGATTGCTGCTCGTATATTTAGTGAACCACCTCTGTGCCTGCTTATAAACTTGGTATCAAAATACTCTGTATGATGTGCTCTACACAGTGTTATAAATAACACATTTTTCAAATTTTTAACGCAACTGGTCCCTTTTCCCAAGTACTGTCACATAATTTTATAGTACTTGTTACATGAGCAAGAGTGTGATATGGCAGAATATTTCACGAGCAGGTAAATTTATTTTCATGAGCCAGAGGAGAGTGAAAATAAAGCCTAAGAAGAAATATCTTGCCATATCACTCTGACAAGTGTAATAAGTGGTAAGAAAATTTGAAAAGTTTGGCTGGTTACTATAACTACAAGGGTAATGAGCGGACGGGTCATGTACCTAAAGATATCATTGTGAACATATGTGACCATCTACAGGAAAACCGGGCACACAATTTTTTTTTTGCACTTACAGAGTTGTCGGCGTCCAGATATTGAGCTCTCCAAGTTTTATCGTCGTAGCTTAAGTCGTTCCCACTATAATAGATTCCCTTCCATTTCTAAGAAATCGATCGATCTTTTCTTGATGTTTACGCACGCCGCGTTGTGCCCGGTTTTCCTGTAGACGGTCACATATGTAGGGTGGAATAAATATATATATTCCACCCTAGATATCTATCTTTAGGTACATGACCCTTGAATAACTGTTATTTCAGCTGTACTGAGCAAGCTCATTACCCTTGTAGTTATAGCAACAGGCCAACTTGTAGATTTTCTTGGTTTTCAAAGCTACCTTCCTCTTATGTAGCCTACTCAACTGAGTTAAAGTAGCTGAGGAAAAGGAGTGTAGCCCCTACAACCATCTTTACCCTGTGAGTTACCAGTACTCTTGTACTAACTACAGCTGTGAAGATACCTGGTGTGAAATGAACCACTTATTACAATCATCAGAGTGATAAGGCTAGATATTTCACTCTCAGGCTTTATTTTCATTCTCTTCTGGCTAGTATAAATAAATTAGACTGCTCTTGAAATATTCACCATATCACACACAATATAGATATGTATGGATAATTCTTCACATAATAATAATAGTCTGAAATGGCTTGTTTTATAATGGCTTATTTTGCAAATGTCATGCTGCTGTTGTTTACCATCACAATTTTTGGAGGTGCACAAACCATCTCGGACAAAAAGTTATAGGTATTATACTTTTATCGGTAAGAAATAGACTAGCTAAAAAATGAGGGCTCTTTCTGAAAAATGGGAGCTCGTACGACACTAGTTAAGCCCCCCCCCCTTAAATCTGCCCCTGAACCTCATTGTTACTATATTATACTAGCTAGCGATATAAAAATTGAAAGATTAATTTATTATTTATTTGGCCTAGTACAGAGCCGGCAGAACCGGTCAGGCACAGTGGGCAAGTGCCCGACCAATATTTAGCTATGCTGACTATACCTGTTTTCTGCATCAGACACTTATTCCACAATTATATGATACGGCATGTTTCTTACCAAGAATTTTTAATCTTCATTGATGCATGCACATCATAACACACAATGCCCACTATCATAATGTCACACCAAATAATTTTGAGTCCATAGGAAATTGCTTATTTTTTGATCGCTACTACCGCTCTGTCTCCCTGGGAAGTTTCATCCATCAAAGACATTCAGGTTTGTAGTAGTAATTAAGTAGTAAGGTTAATCTACAGTTGATATTTCTTTAATGTATAGCTTTCCTAAAGGGAAATTTGATGAAAAAAGAGAGTAGTTTTAAGCTGAATGGTGTGAAATTATCCCTGGTTAATGTGGAAATTGATGCTGCTTTCTACAGGTACAGAGGAACCATATATCCCAAGAAGGAAACGAGCACCATAAAGATTTGAAGTCTGTGATGGGATTGGTTATGATGCTGACAGTGTTGAGGAATTTTACTAGAACCAATATTATGAGGCTCTTGACTTAGCCATTGTTAGCATTAAGGATTGATTTGAGCAACCATGTTATGCAGTATACAAAAAAATTGGAGATGCTTCTTTTCAAAGCGCCAAATGGTAAAGAATATACTACTAAATATACTAAGGAATTGCATGAGTTAGCTATACTCAAACTTTACGGAGATGACTTTAACGAAATTGAGCTGACTAAGGAATGTTTAATGCTAGGTTGATTAGCTCCTGGATAGAAAGCATTTTTTTACCAGGTCAACTGATGCAGCAAGTGAGAGGCTAAATCATTTAATGGATTTGAACATCAAAAACAAGATTTGGATAATATTATAGATCTCAATGATATAGCTAATCAATTATATAGAGTAATGACACCTTTGAATATTTGGAAAGTTTTAACACAACTAAGCTGTTAGCAATTTTTGCTCTTTTTGTTTTATTTCACAATTCTCAAGTAGTTAGATACACTTATTGTTGATGCGGGTTCTGACACTGAAAGTATCCAATGCGAATCCTGAATTAGAGAAAGTCCTGAGTGTATGTATTAGAAGCTAGAATATATAACTCTTATGGGTTGTAAATCCACTGACAAGTTACACTGTCTCCACACACACACAGAATTAGATATATTGGTTAGACAAGTTTGATATAGAATAGTAGACCACAAGCACAAGAGCAAATGACCACTAAATACAAGAGTCAAGTGACCACAAGTATGAGATTAAAACAAAAGTGATAACAAAACAGCTAACATGGATACAGCTGGAAAGCATGCGCTAACAACTGACCAATCAGCTGCCAGCACACACCGGGAGCGGAAGTAGTGGAAAGTGGTAGGACAACAACACGGAAATAATAAGATTAGAATACACAAAATAAAGTGAGCTAATATGAATGTTACACAGTGTTCAGTGGCCTGAACATTCTCCCCCCTTTTTTGATTGAGGTTGAAGGTCTTTGTTCTCTCCTTGTGGAACTAGAAGAACAAGTTTTACGATAGGTCGGGTATAAATTCCTTTAGAAGTACGAATAGTCACTGTACGCACACATCCATCTGACCCAGGGTGTAGTTTAGTAACAGTGCTAGTGGCCAGGAATGGGTAAACAGTACTTGATCCTTCACGAGGACATTATCTCCAACACGAAAGTTCCTGTGCGTTGATTTCCATTTATGTCGCTTTTGGAGTATCTGCAAGTACTCTCTTGACCACCGTTGCCAGAACTCAGACGAGACCTTTTGGCAGAGATTCCATCGCTTGACAGATGACATAGACAAGTCTTTCAATGAGAGTTGAGGTAATGCAGTGAGAGGTCTTCCCACCAAAAAGTGGCCTGGAGTAAGAACTTTCAATCCATTCTCAGGTAAAGTGTTTAAGGGACACAACGGACGACTGTTGAGAATAGATTCAACATCAACAAGGACAGACCAGTATTCCTCCATAGTTAAACTTTGTGAACCAAGAAGTTTCTTCAGCAGTGACTTTGTAGATTTGACTGCGGCTTCCCACAGTCCCCCAAAGTGTGGTGCTCGCCCTGGTGAAAATTTCCAAGTGATGCGTTTGGATGCAAAGTATTCGCAAATTTCTTGTTTGCTTTCTTGAGATTCCAAATGTTGGTATAGTTCCTGGAGTTCTCTATTAGCTCCAACAAAATTAGTGCCATTATCACTAAGCACCTCAACTGGACAACCACGTCTTGCCACAAATCTACGAAAGGCTGCAAGGAAGTCAGCAGTAGATAAACTGGAAAATAGCTCAAGATGTTCTGCTTTGATAGCTAGACATATGAATAGTGAGATATAAGCCTTGACATAGCTTGGCTTCCGAGTATGTCCACGTTTGAGGGTGACTGGACCAGCAAAGTCCACTCCAGTCTTGGAGAATGGTGGAGCTGGCATGATTCTAGCTGAGGGTAGTTCTCCCATAATTTGACTAGATGTCCTAGCATATGTCTTCTGGCAGGCAACACAGTTGCGAGATATGTTTCTGACAAGTCGTCGAGTTCCAATCATGTAGTAGCACTGTGCAAGTAAGCCCATCAGAAGTGTAGGACCTGCATGGAAATGGTCGATGTGAAGCTTATGCACAATAAGTTTACTAAGATGTGCCTTCTTGTGCAAAATGACTGGATGACATTGACTATAAGACAAGCCAGACTGGGATAGTCTTCCTCCAACACGTAGTACACCATGACAGTCCAGGATAGGATGAAGCGAGTGAAGAGGACTTGAAACTGATACTGCCATTTTAGTCTTGTGAGAAGCGAGTTCTTTGGACATGAAAGGTTGCTGATGCAATTTGAATAATACAGTTTCAGATACTTGAAGTTCCTGTACACAGTAAAAAATGATAGTTAAAATAAATTATTTTATGTTATTTTGCAGATATTTTCACTGGTTATTTTTTTGCTACATTATTTATATTAACTTATTCTAGTTAATTTTACGAATATTTGTAAACATTAAAATTAATTTTAGTTGTTTTAACTAATTTTAATTGTCAAAACCGAGTAACAATAACTAATGGTTGAATTAAACATTTAATAATTAGTGTAACAAAAGGAATTGTTAATATAACCAATAAAATTGTTATTTTTAATTTACAAACTACTTTAAAACTACACTGTAAAATGATTGTTAAAATACATTATTTTTTTGTTATTTTGCAGATAGTTTACAGGATATTTTAGGCTACATTAATTATATTAACTCATTCTAGTTAATTTTACATATATTTATAAACATAACATTAATTATAGTTGTTTTTATTAATTATATAATTCAAAAACCAGTAACAAAAATAATGGTAGTGATAAAATTAATAATCAGAGCAACAAAAATGAATGGTTAATGAAATGCTTACGTTAATTCAAAAATTGCTTTAAAACTATATAAATTGTTGATTGATTGAAAGCTTTACGTGAGTGAAGAATTTCTTTTAAATTTAAAATAAATAGAGCACTCTTCTTCATTTGTTCTTCATCGTATTTCCCAAAAGTTGATCAATAGTGTGCTGAAAATTCGCTAAAGCTGTATTGGATGATCCAAAATCCACTGCATCCGTTACCACATTGATTTCAGGTGCTTGATCTGATGTTCCAATATCTGCTACATTTTCCAATATTTCAAACTGAGCTGCTGTTACTGGTATAGATTCTCCACTAACAACAGAATTTCTGTGCTTTCTGTAAACGTGAGATACTAGAGATGAACATTTAAGATATGAAGCATCACATCCATCAATTCCACAGGTAACGAAAAACCCATCCTCGTCGTAATGCACATTTCTCAGGTGGCTCAGCCACAAACTTCTTGAAGGAGATTTAAAATTACAGAGCGGGCAGTTAATAGCACTCATTCCGTTAGGGGGACTTCAATCGGGAAGTATCTTATGGTCGGTAAAGATCGTAATGCTAGTGTGTAACAGTTGTAAGGCAAAGGTCGTCATTTGCAATTGTGTGGACAGAAGAAGTGACCGGTTTCTAGCGCTTGGTTGGTGGATAGTTTTGTAGCGAAGAGCGTGGAGGAAGTATCTCAGTGGCTGACTGAAAAGGGAGTTAAGGAGCAGTTTTGTGAACTTCTTGAGGGTAAGGTCAACAATTTTCTTTTTAATGCTTCCTTGTTACGATTTGAGACTGCTTTAACGCTGTCATTTTTAATATCTTAGATAATCTAATTGATGGAGAGGCATTTGTAGAACTAACAGAGGAAGATTTGAAGGATATTATTCAGCCAATTGGAGTTATTAAAAAGATAATGCGACTCCAGCAGTCAATCAAGGTATGTGGTTGAAGGAATAGCAGGAACGAATAAGTAATAACACTCATAAATATCACTGTGCTAATTTTTTTTACAGACAAAATATTATTACTACAACCTCGTTTCTCTTTAGTCATAGCTGTTAATTTATTTTGGGAATGCTGTGATTAGTGGCCTTATTTGTATTATAAACATAATTGTTTTTGTTTGTTTTTTGGCATACGCACTTGTGTGCGTTCACATTTGTAGACTACTTCAGAAGACAGTATCGGGTGTTTTTTACAAGACAGCCAGTGTATATCTTCTGATAGATTTTCGCCATCAATTTCGTCCAGTTTAGGAGCAGATCCTTCAACATCAAGCAATTCAGATTGTGCTTCTTCAGAGTGCTCTTCTGTTTCTTATCATAGCAAAGGTTTTTATATTCCCGAAAAATGGAAACCATCTATTATGAATGCTATTGCCATAAAAAAGCTTAATCCTGAAGTTCGCAATGAAATTGTTAGAGATGTAGTCGTACATATGTATGCGTGTGTGGACAAACCAACCTCAGCTTTTGTCTCTAAAGTTGCAGACCAGTTAATTGCCGTTTATGAGAGACACCAATAATACTTTATGTCCTTCGGTGAGTGATGTATTCTTTTGTTAGTATGCATAATAATTAGTAATTAGTGTACTAATAGGGTGCTTGGGCACAAAAGATTTTAGACCGAGTTCATAATGTGGAGAAAGGGAGAAAACGTAAACAAGAAGGAAACAGTGATGTAGACACCCCCAAAAGGCGTGGTCGACCTAAGAAATTGATGTGCTTAGAGTATCGATATCCCAACGTCAGCCCTCCTAGAGATGAGGAAGAAGATCAAATAAAAATCAAGTGTTTAGTGACTGAAATGGAGAAGACACATCCAAAACGAGATACAGTGCTCCAACTAATGAAGGCAACATTTTCTTTGCGAAGGCAATATATCTTGCAAAGTGGAGATTCTGTGCATTGTAAAATTAAGAAATATCCTGGACTGAAGATGCCTGTGGTTGTAAGTATATATTTCAGTACTTGTTCTGGGTAGTAGAGTTCATAGTCATGTGTGTTCGTATTACTGTGGTTGTAATTATGTGTGGTCATATTACTGAGTTCGTATTGATATATGTTCATGATACTGCATTAACTGTCGGATTTATTTGTAACTGAATTTCATGGAGAAAAATTTGGCCATCTCAGCAAATGAGGAAATTAAGCTTAAATATAAGAATTGATCTGATATGTATTGACCCCCTTGAATCCCAATTTGGGGAGCCAGAAAATGCCCCCTCTTTCCCCCTTAAATAAAACTCTGATTAGGTAGACTTATCTTTTTATTTCAGATTGAACAAGAAGTGGAGCAGATCCTTCATAAGAAAGAACTGTATCGAATATTTTCGACTGAGTGGTCTGAGAAGTGGGCTGTTGCTGTAATTAACTATTGCCGAACACTTAAAAGGAAGGATGTTAAAGAATATGTAAAGAAGCTTGGAGACGGTAGGTTTCAACTGATAACAATGATTTGCAAATTAATTTTGTATATTTTTAGATCAGATTTACAATGAGAAAGCGGCACTTGAGCTGTTGTTACTTTTGTTGTGCATTCAACTGAAGAAGCCAGAACTGGGTCCAGGAAACTTCAAGTTTGTATTTTGTCAATATGATGTAAGTGTGCACCATTTAGAACACCTTAAGATATAATTGTATTTAATATTAATAAATGTATGATCATCTGCGGGCAATCGAAGAGACTTTAGTAGAACCCCAGAAACTATTTCATTCCCATCAGTTCCAGCAGGTGTGATCTAAAATGCTCATAAGTATGAGACGTTTTCCCACCCAATAGGAACTCCTACAATCTCTCAAAGTTACAACCACCAGGGTAGGGGAATAGGGGGATTTTTTTCTGGGGGGGAGGGGAGGAAAATCCCAGGGTGTCCCTAACTTTGTGAAATCCTGTGATTTGATGCATTTGTAGGTGCTAACAATTTATTTGATGGAGCTTTACGCTGTGCCTGATCAATCACATATAATGAATATTTTTTCGTTAATAGCCAATCCTTAATTTAATTATTTCATTTCTAGATGTCAGCTGATCCTGAATCAGTTGCCAAGGAAGTCTCAGGACGAAACAACACATGGATAGGAGAATTTGTTGCGGAAGGTGGTGACCCTACCTATTTTCTTTTTATTGAACAGCAAGTATTATTTTCTGTGAACAGTTTTTCTAGGGCTCTTTTTTGTTGGTTTTCTTCTTATTATGTGTTTAACTTGGAATATGAGAAAAACTCAAGAGCTCACTTCGTTCTTCCAGGAATTTGTTTTTGGTCTCCCAGAAAATTCTCTTCAGTTTAAAAAGTCATCAACATATACATATTTAACAGTTACAACAGACATTCAAAAATGTGTTATTCATTGATGTCATTACCAATTTATGTAATTATGTTTAATTAAACATTATTTATTTAATTAATTGTTAAAGTGGCTAAAATAATTGTGGTTTTAAACAAGTAAAAAAATATTAAATTAATAGTATAATATTAACACTACAAAATATTATAGTTAATATAACTATAAAAATATTGATTACACCATCAATACAGTTTGATTATTTTAACTAAGTATTAAAATAAAATAAGTATTACATATTAGTGAAAAATACAGAAAAGATATATTAAAATATCAGCAAAACATTCATTAAAACAACAATAAAGTAATGATTGTAATAACAAGAAGCAATAATTATTTAAACAATAAGTAAAAGTTGTAACAACAATCAAAAATGGACTATAATGACAAATAAGAATTGTTGTTTTAACACTAAAGCTAAAATGTTAAAATAACCATTTAATAAAACTAGTTGTTTTAACAAAATTTATGGTTACCTCAGTTGCAACAGAATTGACAAAAAAAAATTGTTAATTTTACAAAACACTTTTTACTGTGTACAGACAGTTGAGATGAGAAGACCCTGTCTGAAAGTTTGCTCCTTGCATTATTGATGAACCTGTACATTCAAGAGACCACACGAATTAGCCTTGAAAATGATGAAAATCTGGAAGTGATATCCTCATTAGGTTGATGGGTCTGTATAGTGAGTGCTGTAGACTTCATATCTGGGAGTGAAGTAGTCTGTATCTGTAACTTCTGTACTGGCCAGTAGTCAGGAGGCTGTGAGAGCCATGACGGACCTGACCACCAAAGTTGAGATTTAACAAGCACTCCTGCTATGGTTCCCCGAGATCCAAGGTCAGCAGGATTGTCTGGAGAGGATACATGTCTCCAGTGATTAGCTGGAATTCGATCGACAATTGACACAACACAATTGGCCACATAAGTTTTCAGACGGTGTGGTGATGTGTGAATCCAACCCAGAGCAATGGTAGAATCGCTCCAGGCGAAAACATCCTTCAGATCAATGTTGAGCTCTCTACTCACAGACAGTAGTTTGCTCAACAAAACTGCAGAACACAGTTCTAGTTTGGGTATAGTTTGAGTCTTCAGTGGAGCCACTTTAGACTTGGCTATCACCAGTGTAGTTGAAACTGAAGTATCAGTGTAAGTAGCCCGAATGTAAACTACACCAGCAAATGCTACTTGCGAAGAGTCACAAAAACCATGTAACTGTAGATGAAGTCTTTCTTTGTTGTGATGGTAGTAGTAGCGATGAATTGGAAGCTCTGTCACTAAGGGTAGTTCCTTTCTCCAAGTCTTCCAGTAGTCAGCTAAATCTTGTGGAATAGACTGATCCCATTCAATCCCAAGTTGCCAAATCTTCTGAAGAAGTATCTTCAATGTTACTGTTACTGGGGAAAACCAGCCCAACACATCGAACGTCCTGGCTACATCCGATAAAACCTGGCGTTTGGTTGGTAAGTCAATATCCTCAAGTGTTGGTGTAGCAATGTGAAGTGAGTCATTGGCTGTGTTCCAGTGAACACCAAGTGCTTTATGACATGAAGATGGAGCAGAAATCAATTGAACTTCATCCTTCTCTAACAAACCCTCTGGAATCTTTGCCTTCAGATCAATAGAGTTTGATCTCCACTTTCTTAGAGTCATCTGTGCTTTGTCCAGAAGATGGTTAAGTGCCTCTCGTATGTGTGTAGCTTCTTCCAAGTTGTTTGCACCAGTAAGACAGTCATCCACATAGAATGACGAGTGAATGAGAGCTGATGCCTCAGGAAATTCCCGCTCATAGTCGCTAGCTAGCTGCCATTGGGTAGGTTACTCCAAAAGTTAGTCTGGTCATTCTATAATCCTGGTATTGTCCAGCTTTATCCTTGACTACATAGCGATGTAAGTCCCGGTCATCAGAGTGAAGTGACACCTCTCTAAACATCTTTGAGATGTCCGCTGACATCCCAATGACATGTTGTCTGAAGCGAAGTAAGATATTAGTTAGGAGAGGATAGAGTGTTGGACCAGGTATGAGTGTGTCATTCAAAGAATAACCTGTAGTTGTACGAGCTGAAGCGTCTAACACTATTCTGAGTTTGGTGGATGTGCTAGATTCTTTCACAACACCATGCATTGGCATGTAAAAGGTCTGAGAGTCTGGTTTGGTAAGATCAGGAGTAGGTACCAGTTCAGCATGGCCAAGTACAGCGTACTCATCCACAGCAGTCTGAAAGTCTGACCACTTGCCACGCTTGATAAGTAAGCGTTGGTTCTGCTCATATCTTCTGATAGCTTGAGAACGAGAATGTCCCAGTGGTGGAGCTGTTTCCCTTCTGGGGAGTTGGACTATGTACCGACCATCATTTTCCCTTGACACAGAATCCTTGAAATGGGTGATAGCAACTTGGTCATCATGAGATAGCTGGTCAACATCAGAAGGAGGTTCCTCAGTTTCCCAAAATGCCCGTAGCAAGTCATTGGTGTCAGCGTCTATACTAGCTTTACAACAGGTATGAGCAGTTACTACTTGGGAAGGAGAAGTGCAATAGCCTCCAATGACCCAACCGAACATGGTATTGACACTATAGAGGTCTGAAGTAGGTGAGTTCAAAAATCCTTGTCGCAGTATGCGATGGATGATGTCTTGTCCCAGCAAAAGATCTATCCTGCCAGGAGAGCCAAAGCTTTGGTACTAATCATTCCTCTAGACAATGTACTAGTAAGTCACTATGTAAAGTATGTGCTGGAAAACATCACGCTCTCCTTCACCAGCCTGACCGACCTACTATTACTACTTCTCAGAGCCCAGCTGTTTCTCAAGCTCCAGCCACCACTACTTCTCAGGATCCAGCAACCACTTCTCAAACACCAGTCACTTCAACTGCTCCTGCTCAGGCTTCCTCACTTGCTGTGACTATTCCTGACAAGACTGCTCTCGTCTGGTCTTGTCAAGTTCTTCTTGAAACTGATGGTCATGCACAACTGGTGAGAGCCATAATTGATCCTGGTTCAACCTTATCTTTTCTAACTAACAAAGTAGCTACTGCTCTCAAAGCAAAACGTATTCCTTTTGCCACTTCTATCAAGGGTCTAGCAGAATCACATGCCGCTACTAGCAACTTCAAGGTGAATGTTACTCTCAAGGCAGCCAACAAGCCGAACGAACAACCTCTCCAACTTTCTCCATCTGTTGTTACTTCAATAACAGGCAATACTCCTGCAAATGATATCACAAGTCACAAGGACTTGGAGTTCACTAGTAAGTCGGAGTAGCTGACCCAGACAATTGAAGCATGCTTGCAGTGATTGAATAGTTTGATGGCGAGATGATACATCACGAGACTTGAACTCTGGACACAAGTACAATGGGTGCTTCTCAGATGGACACAGTTTGCAGTGGACCAGTTCCTTTGCATGCAGGGAGAACTGTGACTTATTGGATTTTGTAGTTGATAATCCATTAGTCTGCCTGGAGAAAGGCTTGTGAGAAGATGGCTTGACATCACGACTGCAATCTTTGTCATTGTAACTAAGAACAAGTTCTTGCTGGTCACAGAAGTCTATGAGCAGACTTCCAGGTGGAATGCTAGACTGATCTTTAGTGAATAGGCGCCACTCCTCAAGGAGCTTGTGACTCATGTGAGTTTCCATTATTGCAGTAAACACCTGATCTGCAGTGCTATCACCATAGCGTAGTAGAATATTCCTGTACTTGTTGAACTCTTTGACCAGGTTGGCCAAACCAGAGGCATTAGGAATATTCATCATTCCACGTAAAGCTTCAGTGAAAACCTCCCTAGGCTGGTCATACTTCCTTTGTAAATACTTTTCCACTTCTTTAAAACTATCACCATTCCTAATCGAATCTGCAACAATATCCTGAGCAATTGGATCTTTCAAACAGTCTTGAAGGTAGCTAAGTTTCTCGTCATCTGTGATCCTCTTAAGCTTTCCGACATAATCTTGGAACCTCCTCCAGAAGGAGCGCCAGTCAGCAAGATCACCTTTGAAGGTAGGTAGAGGAACCATACGAGCTTTCTTCTCATGATGATAAGTGTCTTGTGAGTCATCGTGAACCGCTATTGGTGTTGTAGTTGATGTTTCTGGAGTTGCCCTCTGCTTTAGTCTGGTCAGACGGCATCATAAGTCCTTAGCATGGGCCTTAAATGAAGCTATTTTGGAAGCACCAGTAGAACAAGAGCTGATACGAAATTCATCTAAAGTTTTCTGAAGTCTGGGGAGTTCAGCTAAAAATACATCTTGTAATTCCGCAATATCAACTTCCTCCCAGTCCTCAACCTCATGACTGAGAGTGTCAAACATTCTGTAGCACTCACGTTGCTCCATCATGGAACTGATGCGTAGCCGTGCATCATCCGCAAGTTTAGTGAAGTCATGATAATAGTTATCTTCTTCAGTTGAAGGAGACTCCAATGACTCATAGTTAATTGTGTAAGCATCTTCTGCTCGCTGTAAGAGTTTAGACAGATGATCAAGAGTGTATCTGTCTCGATGACTAGGTTCAATAGATTCCTGAGTTTGAATCTGAGTGATGACTTTTGTAAGGCTGCTCTTTGCAGTAGAACAATGTTTTCGATACTCTGATGTAGCCATTTTTAAAATAGATGAGAATGAGATGTCCAATAGCAATTACAATTTCAGTTCTTACTTTGAATAGGTCAAAGCTGTAGCCACAATGAATGAAGTAGGTTAGAATTTAGTTGAGTTGAAGAATAGAAGATAATTGGAACTCAGTTGAGTTTAAGAATAGTAGAGGAGATAACAGATAAGCTAGTTGCTGTATCCGGCTCGAAGGACCAAAAAATTGTATGTTGATGCGGGTTCTGACACTGGAAGTATCCAATGCGAATCCTGAATTAGAGACAGTCCTGAGTGTATGTATTAGAAGCTAGAATATATAACTCTTATGGGTTGTAAATCCACTGACAAGTTACACTGTCTCCACACACACACAGAGAATTAGATATATTGGTTAGACAAGTTTGATATAGAATAGTAGACCACAAGCACTAGAGCTAATGACCACTAAATACAAGAGTCAAGTGACCACAAGTATGAGATTAAACTAAAAGTGATAACAAACCAGATCTAATGGGCTACATGTCAGTCATAGCCAAAGCAAGTAAAAGATATTGCTGGCCAGCTTGGGTCATATACGACCAGCAGTTTCGACAGGTGCAGCAAGTCCGCTGCCTGTACTAGCACTAGCTGACCCTCTCCTGGCTGGGATACTGGTCTGCTCTTGCCTTTCGCCGGTGGCAATTCAGTAAAGTCAACATATTGCCTCGCTATGATCCTGTCCCTGAGCTTCTGTGTGATGGGAGGAAGACCTGTGCCCACGCACGTCACCTTTGAAACCATCGGCTGGGACCGTGAGCTGCCTGCCTCGCTGCCACCCTCACCGCCTTCATGGTCCTCGCTTGCTCTGTCTGCTGGGGATTCTCTCACCCCGCTTGCTACCAGTTCCCTTGCCGTCGGCATAGTCCCCACAGCATCTGCATAGTAATCACATGTCTAGCTTGGTGCCTGCTATCGCACAACTTGCGTCCTAACTAGCAACAGTATCTGCAGTCTAGGAGGACTATTCCTGACTTCGCGACATGGGGGCAGTGTTTTGCTATCTACGTGACAGTGCTGTCAAGCAAATATCCAGTGCTACTGACAGACACCTCTGTACTCAGGACAGCGGATAGAGCTTATTGCGACAAAGTTTTACTGAAATACCTCTCCGCTAATTAAACTCCTTGACCTTTTTACGTCTATTTTCTATCTTTACCAGCATTGGTGTGACTAACTGAAGTGGCAAACGCTAGCTGCAATTGGCTTGAAGAGCAGAAAATATTTAACTTTGAAACAAAATGATCGTCCATGAGTTCGGTGAATTGTTTGGATGTGGGAAAACATATGTTGCTAACATATCGAAAAACGAGGTTAAAATTTTGTCCATGTTTCAGTCTAACCATTCTGATAAAAGGGTTCATGCCAGCAAGACTTGTGGTAGACGATCTGAATACTGTGAGATTAACAGAGCACTGTACAACTGGTATAGCATAACTTGTTGCAAAAACATACATCCTAAGGGACTTCAACTAGTAGAGAAAGCCAAAAAGATAGTGGTTGCTCTTGGAAAGCCTGAGGTCAAAGGTTCATATGGCTGGCTTGAAAAACTGGAAATAACTTGCAATATTAAAAGACTACATATAAATGTGTGAATCAGGCAGTGCAGATGGTGCAACAGTTCAATGTGGATAGAAAGAGTTCCACAAATTGTTGCTGTGCATGAAAAGGAGAATATATGGAACATGGAGGAAACTGGGCTAGTTGGAAGCATTGGCAACTGAGGATTTGAAGTGAAGGGTAATGAATGTAAAGGTGGCAAGCAGAGCTAAGATTTACTGTGGCATTCTTTTGTACCTGCATCTGGGCATAAAGAAAAGCCTGTGGTGATTTGGAAGTATGACAAGCCTAGGAGTCTAAAGTGGTTTGACAAAACACAATTACATGTTGATCACTACAGGCAAAAAATCATAATCTTGGATGGATTGGGAGATTATGAAGTCTGTTTTAACCATCGATTGAGCAATACAAATGGTATAATTGTGTTATTGGTTGATAATGCAGGTTGTCATCCTGAAGAATTGAAAGGTCAGTTTAGCAATATGCTCTGTTTCTTCCATCCAAGTTGCAACCTCTTGACTTGGGGATTATTAAAAAAATTTTAAAGTTATTACCGTAACATTTCTTAAAGTTTGTTTTAGCTAAAATTGATGAATGCAGTATTGCTTTGGACGTATGTGGTTCAGTGAATGCTGTAGTTGCAATAAGATGGTAGCTCTTGCATGGTCAGAGGTGAAGGAATCTACAATTCAGAAATGTTATGCTAAGGCTGGGATTCCTGATTCAGCTTGTTTGTTTGTAGCCAACTTGATAGATGAGGATCCATTCTCTGAAATTGATAGGTTATGTGAGTCGATGTGTAAACAGTGGAGCTGGAGAAGCTTGCTCAGTGGAAGGATACATCAATGGAGAATGTGGTATCTCAGTACAGACTTTGATTCATCTGATGAAGGAGGAAAGTTTTCTTCAATCACTAGCTATGTGCAAATGAAGTCGATGAAGTTGGAAATGATGGCAATGAAGACGAAGATGACAAAATGGAAGAACAGGACCTTAAACTTAAAACATACAATGAGGCATGTGAATATCTGGAAGAAGTCCAGTGAATTTGGAAAGTAAAGGGCACATTTCACTTTCATTATCTGTTGGTTTAATTTAAAATTATCATTGCTATTCAAAAACAATTCATAATTATTTGCAATAGATATATTTTTAAACCGCAAAGTTATTAAAATATGGCACTATTGAGCAAAAACTCTGATAGAGGACAACCTTTGTACAGTGGACACATTGGTTGCCCCATCATGTCCATTGTTCAGAGGTTTAATTGTATTAGATTAAATAATGTATTGTCTGGCACCTACAGCCTCTCCATGGTAATATACTTTGTGTGAAAAGGGAGTGTAGCTTCTAGACTAATGCATGTAGCTACATGTGCGGCTTGAGATGCAGTGTTGTGTGTATGTGTGTTTATGTTCGCTTTGTGCCTTGCTATAGGTACATTGCATCCTTTGTAGGAGGTAGCTTCAAGGCTGTAGAGGGAGGGGGGTGGGGGAAGCTAGGACTTTAGTCCCCCCCCCCCCCCCCCCCCCAATTTGGCAAAAGTGATTCTATAATTATACTGCACATAACTAAGACTTGTGAGACTGGAAATAATGTTAAGTGATTGAATTAGACGTATTGGAATATGACTATTCTACTATATTTTGAAACAAGTTGTCTAGTAACCTCCAAAAAATGTTAAAGTGATCTTTGTGTACATTTCCAGTTGTTCAAGATAGAGATATAGTCTTAATTAAATGCGTGGTGTGGCATTAAGCCCCCCCCCCCTTTCAAGACTACTTGCCTAGCCCATGAGCTTGAATCATACACGCTAATAGCACTGGTTAGAAAACAAGGGAAGCCACTACATGTGGCGCAAACATCAACACCTTAGTGACACGAATTATATTATTGTGGGCACACAGTACGCGCGGCAGAGCTCGGACGCCCACGCCCACTAAAACTTGATATTTTCGCGCGGGCGTCAGTTACTCTATTTACCTGGAGGTCATATAAAATTTTGTAAAGTTAGCTGCATTTGGAGGGAGTCGCCATAGTTTGTGTCCTGTGTGAGTGCCGTGTGCAGCTTTGCTATAGCCATTGAACTTTGTAGGGACTGCAGGAGGCACTTAGAGCTGTGGGCGCCATGGTAAGTTTAGAGTAGGCTTATTTCTGGTTTTGGTTTCTCAGGAAAGCTTATTATTGAAGTTATCTCAGTCACATGACCTCCTACTCGGAGGCACTGCTGGAACGGTTCTGAGGAGCTGCTGTGGCAATGTAGCGCTGAACTTCAGGGAGTTAATACACTCTATACTGAACTTTGTTCTGTAGAGCTTTTTTGGACTTGGTTCTGGGGCAGAAATCCAGATATCACTGGGAGATGTGGAGAAGAGAAAGAAGGTTGATGTCAAGAACGAGGAAGGAAAGAAAGAGAAGCTTCCCCTGTATCTTGATGGAGAGACTGTCTCTGGCACAGTAAGTGGATATAGCAGGTCTCTATCAGAATACAGCTCATAGTGGTTGCCACGCCCCCTTAGGTTGAAATCAAGCTGAAAGGCAAGAAACTAGAGCACCATGGGATTCGTGTGGAGTTTGTGGGTCAGATAGAGATGTTCTATGACAGAGGAAACCATCATGACTTCTTGTCTCTAGTCAGACAGCTAGACCCACCTGGCGAACTCACCACACCCTCCAAGGTCTACAACTTTGAGTTCCAGCAGGTGGACAAACCTTATGAAAGCTACACTGGAACTAATGTCAGACTCAGGTGTGTGTGTGTGTGTGTGTGTGTGTGTGTGTGTGTGTGTGTGTGTGTGTGTGTGTGTGTGAGTGTGAGGGTATAGTTTAGAGTGCAAGATGTCTAAGCTGTTGGCATTGGTTATTATAATTCATGTCACATGACTGCAGGTATTTTTTGCGAGTGGTGATCGTCCGTCGTCTCTCAGACATCACCAAGGAGTTAGATGTGGCAGTTCACACACTCAGTCACTTCCCGGAAATGAACAACTCTCTCAAGATGGAAGTCGGTATTGAGGACTGTCTTCATATCGAGTTCGAGTACAACAAATCCAAGTAAGAATTAGTCCTCATAGCTAGTGTAGCCCTAGCCCCAGCCCTAGCCCCAGCCCTAGCCCTAGCCCTATGTCAGTCCTCATAGCTAGTGTCTGTCCTCATAGCTAGTGTCAGTCCTCATAGCTAGTGTCAGTCCTCATAGCTAATGTTAGTCCTCATTTTATTTCTATTTGTGGTGTAGATATCACCTAAGAGATATAGTCGTTGGAAAGATATATTTCCTGCTGGTCCGAATCAAAATAAAGCATATGGAGATCGCCATCATCAAGAAAGAGACTTCTGGAGCACGTAAGTTTAAATTATAGTCAGTACCGATCTGTCATAGGTTGGTATTGGTATTGATCTGTCATCAGTTGGTATTGGTATTGAGCTGTCATCAGTTGGTATTGGTATTGATCTGTCATCAGTTGGTATTGGTATTGATCTGTCATCAGTTGGTATTGGTATTGATCTGTCATCAGTTGGTATTGGTATTGATCTGTCATCAGTTGGTATTGGTATTGATCTGTCATCAGTTGGTATTGGTATTGATCTGTCATCAGTTGGTTTGGTATTGATCTGTCATCAGTTGGTATTGGTATTGATCTGTCATCAGTTGGTTTGGTATTGATCTGTCATCAGTTGGTATTGGTATTGATCTGTCATCAGTTGGTATTGGTATTGATCTGTCATCAGTTGGTTTGGTATTGATCTGTCATCAGTTGGTATTGGTATTGATCTGTCATCAGTTGGTTTGGTATTGATCTGTCATCAGTTGGTATTGGTATTGATCTGTCATCAGTTGGTATTGGTATTGATCTGTCATCAGTTGGTTTGGTATTGATCTGTCATCAGTTGGTATTGGTATTGATCTGTCATCAGTTGGTTTGGTATTGATCTGTCATCAGTTGGTATTGGTATTGATCTGTCATCAGTTGGTATTGGTATTGATCTGTCATCAGTTGGTTTGGTATTGATCTGTCATCAGTTGGTATTGGTATTGATCTGTCATCAGTTGGTTTGGTATTGATCTGTCATCAGTTGGTATTGGTATTGATCTGTCATCAGTTGGTATTGGTATTGATCTGTCATCAGTTGGTATCTGTCATCAGTTGGTATTGGTATAATCAGTTGGTATTGATCTGTAATCAGTTGGTTTGGTATTGATCTGTAATCAGTTGGTATTGGTATTGATCTGTCATCAGTGTTAGTACTCGAATGCATGCTTTACTAATGTGTCATGCGTACTTGTTCACATATGAACCATTCAAGTTATGTTGGCAGAATAGCAGTAAAGCTCTGATCCTGTTTCTGTGATACAAATACATTGATCAACCTACCTTATTTTGACCACCCTTTACCCACTGCAGCTCCCAATATCTACACTGAGAACGACCCTATAGCCAAGTACGAGATCATGGATGGAGCACCAGTACGTGGAGAGTCGATCCCTATTCGTTTGTTTCTGGCTGGCTATGACCTGACACCCACCATGAGGGATATCAACAAGAAGTTCAGTGTTCGCTACTACCTCAACCTAGTGCTTGTGGATGAAGAAGAAAGAAGATACTTCAAACAACAAGTGAGAATGTTAAGTTGTATGACTATCACTGTAAACACGGTATCATACAAGCAGTGTTCTGACAGAGGTACGGTAGCTCTAGTATTACATGCATGAATGCATTATCAGCTGTCTGTAAGATCATCAATGACAGACAGATCAACAAACTAGCTACATGCTGTCTGAGGTTTAAGACTAGCAACCACCTGTGACAAGGAACAACGTGACATCACAACCACATGACGTAGCAACTACATGTGACATAGGATGTCACTACCACATGTGCTATGTCCCCCTACCTCCCTCTTACCCTGGAGTAAAGTAGCACAGTAATCCGATACAGAAATACACTCTCTCTGGACTACCAGGTGTGTGTGGTGAGATGTGGTATTTTATGTGATGTAGGAAATAGTTCTGTGGAGAAAAGGAGACCCAAAGATGTCCAGGAAAGCAGCTCTTGTGGCTGCCACTACCAAGTACTGATAGACTGGATCCTACATCTGACATTCTTCATTGCACACATGTTGCTCATCTCCTAGCACAGCGTATTCCAGTGGGTGTGGTTTGTGTTGTATCTGTGTGAGTTCGTTTCATTTTTATAACGATATTTTGTTCTATTATTAATTTGTTATTTGGCACTCGTTTACACTAGAACTGTGTGGGCGTGGTTTGCAAGAGTGACTTGGATGTTGCTACGGGCGATGTTCACATTGCTCTGAGCTTTCTCTAATCACCCAACATGTACACAGCACTAACCTTCTGACTGGTCACATGATGTTCACAGTAACTTCACCAGTCACATTTCCCTCCCACTAGTCACATGACACCCACACACCTTCCACTGGTCAACCTCACTTAGTTATATATACATAGTATAACTGGATAGTAGCACGTGCAGCAGCAAATTACATAACCACACCCTCTATCGAAATCGTGAACAAGATGAGAAATATAATATGGAGGTTATGACTCGCAACCAGTGCATTGGGTAAGGTGATATTCATGAAAACAACAATTGCTGTCTGCTCTATTTCTTGGCATAGGCAATCTTCATGGCATTGGAAGGTGTGATCTTGAATCCTTGGAGAGAATGGCGTGCTTCTGAAGACTGCACCTCATTATCAAACTCTACGAAGGCAATGTCACTACGACCAGGCACTAATCTGACCTCTTTGAACCCTGGGAACCTACCAACAACAGCGTCAATACTTAGTTGGGCGTGGCATCTATCACTTACTGGTTGTAGAGTAAAGTCAACATCATTTCATTTGTTTCTGCTGGCAAATTAGTGAGGAACAAGATCTTGTTGGGAGCCTCTTTACCAGTGGGTTGACCTGCTGAACCTGAACCTGCACACACACACACACACACACCAGAGATATAACATTGTTACTGTAAGCTGAGCAGCAGAGCTTACTGTGGTAGTTGCTGTGTGAGGATGCTCCACCCTGAGCTCCGCCTTTCTTGGATGCTTTTGGCTCTACAACAAGTTCAACACACATCAGTTTCCTTCACAAATCTGTAGAGCACTATGAAGTGCTGATCTTATGTACATGTATCTGTCCTCACAACTTTTAGAAAACATGAGAACCAGTATACAGTTGTATAGTCAGGGCTGCATTTAGGGGGAGCAAAGGAAGGCAGTTCCCTCGCCTTGCCCCCCCCCTCCCCCCAATCCAATTCCGGATTTTGTAATGTGAAATCATCATAGTTAGGATTAATATGTGAAATCATCATAGTTAGGATTAATATGTTTCTAAGTGCTGCAAAGGTCTCTTTACACAACAGACTGTGTTTCACTTATTAGAAAGAGACTATAAAATGGAGGCGGGAGAGAGAAAGAAAATGTGAGGAGCGCGAAGGAAGTGGAGAAATAGATAAAGAATAAAGCATGAAGAAGAACTGCAAACATAACATAGATAAAGAATAAAGCATGAAGAAGAACTGCAAACATAACATAGATAAAGAATAAAGCACGAAGAAGAACTGCAAACATAACATAGATAAAGAATAAAGCATGAAGAAGAACTGCAAACATAACATAGATAAAGAATAAAGCATGAAGAAGAATTGCAAACAGAAAGAAAAGCAGAGAATGAAAAATAAAAATAAAATTAATAAAAAATAAATAAAAAAGATGGAAAAACAGAGACAAAAAAGCATCCCAGCCCAGCATGTTTGCTATGCACCATCATTGTACTAGAGGGAGCAAACTTGCAATAAGCAACACTCACACTTGAAATTTGACCAAACAAGAGATCTGGCAAATTAAAGTGACTTAATTGTTCAGCTAGATCTCCAGCTAGGGTGGATCCAGTGAGAGAAAAAAGTGGCAGCTTTTAAAACTAGTCATATATTCTCCTTTTTGAGTTGCCATGAGGCACATTCGCTCACTAACACAATGATAACTCTTACAAATACAACAAAATAAACAAACAGCATAGCTGGGCTACACACCTGATGCACTTGCATTCTAGAACACTAGTCAGCAAATCGCTCAACTTATCTAGTATTACATCCAAATGAGTGGTCACAGAACAAGTGAATACTTCAGATAACATACGCAGGCTAAATTAATCACTATTGAAACTTCACCATTACCACATACCTGGCTCTGCCTCCATCTTTTTGGGGCGTGCTTTGTAAGTGCCATCATCCTTGGCTACTGCGTCAGACTTGCTCTTGGCATATGCTATCCTCTACAATGAGAAGGAACAATAGGAGTGTGCGCGTGTGTGTATGCATGTATCAACAGTGAGGCTGTGCAATGCATTACTGCAGTCGCCATGGAGAATGTTCACATGGGAACTTTCTAAATAATGCACATTCTTACCATGGGTTTGTCGTAAAAAGGAAAACCTTGCATGGATCTCAAAGCATTGGTAGCACTGGCTATTTCCTTGAACACCACAAAGGCCTGGCCTCTCATTTTTAATGTTTTCAAAGCAACTATGTCCAAAATAGCTCCAAATTGAATGAATATTGCATACAAATTTTTCTTCAGCTCTGCACAGAAATAAAAACACTTCAGTACCCTAATAAACAACATCATCTCCCTACCATCTTTCTTGACTTTTTCGTTTAAATTGTTGATATACAGAGTCTGGTTGGGTGGATAATCCATACCGATAGGCAGAGAACGCGCACGCAACGAGCTCGAAGGAATGGGTACGGGACGCTCGCGCTTGCAATTTCTTCCCCACCCCCTCCTTCCTCCCCGTAGCCTGTGGACCCTTTCCCTACCGTTACACGGTTTTCCTCCTGGTAAAGGGTCTAGCTACGCACTAATCCTCCCCCTTCAATTGGTCTTGTGACAATCTCAGTATAGTTATATCTATGTATGAGTAAATACTCTCATTCGTTTTATGTGTAGTTCTGTTCTCGCTCTGTGGAGACATGAACTCGTCTAACAGGTCAACTACACATGTAACGTTCGTATGCCAGAAATGCTCTCAGCCTATAAAGCTTCACAAGTCCCTCCAAGCGAAAGCGCTGGTCACAATAGCCAAGAACGTACAAGAAAATTTACGCCACGAATGGTCAGGTGATGAAGAGGAACCAGAAAATAAGGACGAAGCTTCGAATCCTGAAGGAGATGTCCGCAAGAACGGAGACGAATTAGGTCCCATTTCTAGGGAAAGGAGTTCTCCTTCTGTACTGAAAGGCCTCACTGGTCGCAAGAGTAGCATAGAAACACTGTCAGTAATTTATGGCAGTCTGTCCAACCCTGCTACCAGGCAAGACAGGAAGAACACTATGAAGCAAATCCAGATTGCTTCTGAAGCTTTTGATATGATTTCTGGCCACTCAGATGTGGACCATCCATTGTGTGTGGAATGTCCTGAACTCATTATGGACATGTATGACGAGGAAATAGCAGAGATGGAAAAGGCAAGGGATGAGTATGACATGATGTGCCACACCCTCCAACACGAAGTGAATAGCTATGAAGTAAAGAAGTCTAAGCTAGATGAAGAACTGGCCAAGCTTACAGATATGGAGGCGGAGTTAACAGCAAGGCTGAAGAAAATAGAGGAGCAGAGAGTCAAAATAGATGCAAGGAAGAAGGAAAAACTTGCAAAAGAAGCTAGTCTCAAAGAAGAAGAACAGGCTTATTGGAAAGACTTTAACCAGTACCAGCAAAGAATGCTCCAGCGCAAAGATGAGCAAATGAGTGTCCAGTTCCAACTCCATTACACCTCTGAACAACTCTCCAAGCTAAAGAAAACCAACATTCTCAACAAGACCTTCCACATATGGCACAATGGACATTTTGGAACTATCAATGGCCTGAGGCTCGGCCGTCTTCAGACGGTGCCTGTTGAGTGGGTGGAGATTAATGCGGCCTGGGGACAGACTGCTTTCTTGCTCAGTACTCTAGCACGGTTCACTAATATAGAATTTGAGAGATATCGGTTAGTTCCTTACGGTAATCAGTCCTTTATCGAGCCATTGGAAGGCAAGCGTAAGCTCCTCCCACTGTATAGCAGTGCTGGTCTGCGGCTGTTTACAGACGCTAAGTTTGATAACGCCATGGTAGCTTTTCTGGACTGCTTGAATCAATTGAAGGAACATATTGAAATCACCAGTCAGCCTCATTTTGCGTTACCATATGCAATAGACAAAGACAAGGTAGGGGATACCAACAAGGACTTTCATTCTGTCAAAACTCAATTTAACACTCAAGAAAGATGGACCAAAGCCCTCAAGTTTGTGCTGACTGATTTGAGATGGGCACTGACATGGGTGGTGGCTAACTGCATTCAAAATCCTGCAGAGTAAATTATGTACTGATCGGTCATTGTAGTATAGTTTAATATTATTCACTTGTATTCGTATAATTAAATTTGTGGTATAATTAGAAAATACGGTATGCTATGTTTCTCGTGAAAGCTGTCCGTGGCTTTCGGGATCTTTCGTAAGGTGGCATTCATTATAGCTACAGCTGGAATTAGCTGCTCCTCCTGGGACTCTAGTCCGTGGAGATACTAATTGCACTGCGGTTACAGCGACGTTGTGAGCGTTGGACATCATGTCTTCACAAACTTCTAGCAATGCTTGGGGTAAGTGAATTGATGAAGTTTATGTGTAGTGGATGCGACTGGCTCACTGCAGGCCTATGGGACTTAATATTTAGTTATTAGTGATACTGGATGTAGGCATTTATTTCTACTTGTCTCAGGAGTGCGTCCAGTTGGTTTGCATTCCCATTAAAATGCGAATACTATGCATTATCATCGGCGACTGGTCTCTAGTCGGAATTGATAGTTTAGTTCAATAATATTCATAGCTTCAGTTAGTAGATTCTGTAAAGATGGTGTGTAGTATGTGTGTGTGTGTGTGTGTAAGAAAGGACAGTATGAGTGCCATATTTCCATGCCATTCAAGTCTGCAGTTCTATTGATTCCTTTGCCTGTGAGCTGTACTAGGAACATTCCAAATGGCATATACACAATAGGTAGGATGTGTGTGTGTGTGTTGATGTGTGTCTAGAATTGAGTCTGTATGAACTTCACCGCAAACCTCATGAGATGGTGTCAGACAGATCTGCCATTGCAGTGTCTCCCAGGGCTCTGCACAGTGAACTCATGTGCCCCATCTGTCTGGATCTGATGACGAATACCATGACAACCAAAGATGTAAGTGAGGAGAGGAGAGAAGAAGGTGGAGTAGTTAATGTGGTGTGTATGTGTTTGAGTGTGCACTGTGTGGTATGTGTGTGATGCATGGTTTATAGCTAGAAGGTAAATTCTGCAGGAGTCCAGTTTGACTTGCATCACATGCAGAAATACATACTGCATTGGGTGTGGTTTGCACATTGCTAGTTGCATAGTGTCGACATGTATAGTGCATGTGCTAATAGCCATTGGAAGTCTACAGGAACTGACAGTCTGAGAATGCTTACTGAAGTGGAGTTAACTGTGTCAGGCTTAGCCATTGGAAGTCTACAGGAACTGACAGTCTGAGAATGCTTACTGAAGTGGAGTTAACTGTGTCAGGCTTAGCCATTGGAAGTCTACAGGAACTGACAGTCTGAGAATGCTTACTGAAGTGGAGTTAACTGTGTCAGGCTTAGCCATTGGAAGTCTACAGGAACTGACAGTCTGAGAATGCTTACTGAAGTGGAGTTAACTGTGTCAGGCTTTCCCTGTGTCTTCATGAATGGATTTTTCTTGTACTTTGCTGTATTCATATTTTTTTTAGTTTAACCACCAGCTTGACCCCAACTGCACTAACGCCAAGTGGCTATTGCCACAACTGTCCCAATCCTACAATATTGGACCTAGCAAAGGCATGACTGAAATATTAATAGATGAGAAATGATGCACACACACACACACACACACACACACACACACACACACACAATCCAAGTCAGAAAGTTTTTTTTTAGGGAGTAACAAACCATAATGTATCAGTTTATTGATGTGTGGGGAGAGAGGGTGGGGAGAGAGGGTGGGGAGAGAGGGTGGGGAGAGAGGGTGGGGAGAGAGGGTGGGGAGAGAGGGTGGGATAAACAAGAGAGTGAATCTATTGCATAAGTGGGATAAATAGAGTGAATGAAAGTGTGAGTCAGAGTTGGTATTCATCTGCAGATGATGCAGGTTTGCAGTTTCTTGCTGAGGCAACACCTTCCTGTCAACATGCAGCATAGCACACATGCACACACATACACACTGGTGATTGGTGGACAGTTTCTCCAACCAAGTGTAGCTGTGTGAATATCAGTGAGACAATGACAGTGATGTTAGCTGGTACAGAGGCCATGCTGATTGTACTGGTCAAGTTCTGCTAGCAAACAGTTCAGAGTTCCCTCATTCAGTTCAGAGTAGCAAGCAGCCTCTTGCTTTCTGCTGAGTTCTCTCATTCAGTTCAGAGTAGCAAGCAGCCTCTTGCTTTCTGCTGAGTTCTCTCATTCAGTTCAGAGTAGCAAGCAGCCTCTTGCTTTCTGCTGAGTTCTCTCATTCAGTTCAGAGTAGCAAGCAACCCCTTGCTTTCTGCTGCTAAACTTATTAATTTGGTTTCTCTAAGCTACAAACATCAGGCAACCGTGTGAAGCTTAGTTATAGATGGGCATATATAGGAGGGAAGAGAAGCTTAGTTATAGATGGCATATACGGAGAAGAGAAGCTTAGTTATAGATTTGGCCTATATACAGGAGGAAGAGAAGCTTAGTTATAGATGAGTATATACAGGAGGAAGAGAAGCTTAGTTATAGATGAGTATATACAGGAGGAAGAGAAGCTTAGTTATAGATGAGTATATACAGGAGGAAGAGAAGCTTAGTTATAGATGGGCATGTCTCCATTGACAGCCTTCATTGATGCAGGTATTGGAGGTGGTGCACATTGTTATCATTTGTTAGATTTGTAGCTTACTTGATTGTTGTAGCTTACTTGATTGTTGTCCCTTACCTTTTTTCACCTATGTGGGGGTGGCAGAGGATAAGAGGGTTATGCTCAATGGTGGAGTATGTGCTGTTGGCTATTTGTGTGTGTGTGTGTGTGTGTGTTAGTGTTTGCACAGATTCTGTAATGAATGCATCACTACTGCTCTTCGTAGTGGGTAAGTGATTGCCTGCATGTGCTACTGTCTATTCTAATGGAAGTGTGCATGTGTGTGTGTGTGTGTGTGTGTGTTTAAGAAACAAGGAGTGTCCTACATGTAGGAAGAAGTTAGTATCCAAGAGAAATCTTCGTCGAGATGTCAATTTTGATAAGCTCATAGCTAAGGTAAACAGTAGATATGCTCATAGCTAAGGTAAACAGTAGATAAGCTCATAGCTAAGGTAAACAGTAGATAAGCTCATAGCTAAGGTAAATAGTAGATATGCTCATAGCTAAGGTAAACAGTAGATAAGCTCATAGCTAAGGTAAACAGTAGATAAGCTCATAGCTAAGGTAAACAGTAGATAAGCTCATAGCTAAGGTAAACAGTAGATAAGCTCATAGCTAAGGTAAACAGTAGATAAGCTCATAGCTAAGGTAAACAGTAGATAAGCTCATAGCTAAGGTAAACAGTAGATAAGCTCATAGCTAAGGTAAACAGTAGATATGCTCATAGCTATGGTAAACAGTAGATAAGCTCATAGCTAAGGTAAACAGTAGATATGCTCATAGCTAAGGTAAACAGTAGATATGCTCATAGCTAAGGTAAACAGTAGATATGCTCATAGCTAAGGTAAACAGTAGATAAGCTCATAGCTAAGGTAAACAGTAGATATGCTCATAGCTAAGGTAAACAGTAGATAAGCTCATAGCTAAGGTAAACAGTAGATAAGCTCATAGCTAAGGTAAACAGTAGATAAGCTCATAGCTAAGGTAAACAGTAGATATGCTCATAGCTATGGTAAACAGTAGATATGCTCATAGCTATGGTAAACAGTAGATAAGCTCATAGCTAAGGTAAACAGTAGATAAGCTCATAGCTATGGTAAACAGTAGATATGCTCATAGCTAAGGTAAACAGTAGATAAGCTCATAGCTAAGGTAAACAGTAGATAAGCTCATAGCTAAGGTAAACAGTAGATATGCTCATAGCTATGGTAAACAGTAGATATGCTCATAGCTAAGGTAAACAGTAGATATGCTCATAGCTAAGGTAAACAGTAGATATGCTCATAGCAAGGTAAACAGTAGAGATAAGCTCATAGCTAAGGTAAACAGTTAGATAAGTTCATAGCTAAGGGTAAACAGAGATATGCTCATAGGCTAAGGTAAAAAGTAGAATTAAGCTCATAGCTAAGGTAAACAGTAGATATGCTCATAGCTAAGGTAAACAGTAGATATGCTCATAGCTATGGTAAACAGTAGATATGCTCATAGCTAAGGTAAACAGTAGATATGCTCATAGCTAAGGTAAACAGTAGATATGCTCATAGCTATGGTAAACAGTAGATATGCTCATAGCTAAGGTAAACAGTAGATATGCTCATAGCTAAGGTAAACAGTAGATATGCTCATAGCTATGGTAAACAGTAGATATGCTCATAGCTAAGGTAAACAGTAGATATGCTCATAGCTAAGGTAAACAGTAGATATGCTCATAGCTATGGTAAACAGTAGATATGCTCATAGCTAAGGTAAACAGTAGATATGCTCATAGCTAAGGTAAACAGTAGATATGCTCATAGCTATGGTAAACAGTAGATATGCTCATAGCTAAGGTAAACAGTAGATATGCTCATAGCTAAGGTAAACAGTAGATATGCTCATAGCTATGGTAAACAGTAGATATGCTCATAGCTAAGGTAAACAGTAGATATGCTCATAGCTAAGGTAAACAGTAGATATGCTCATAGCTATGGTAAACAGTAGATATGCTCATAGCTAAGGTAAACAGTAGATTTGTGTGTTTATAATTTATTTATTTCTCTTTATTTGCTCTTAGATTTATCCGAACAGAGAAGAAGTGAATGCTGAGCATGTAAGGGAAAGGGGTGGAGTTAACGAGGGTGTGGTTTAGTTAAAGGAGTGGAAACACAGAGTGTTGTTCAGTAACGCCGTCGGTCGTCCCATGGGGATGCCCCATCAAAATTTGGAATTAATTAAATTTGCAACTTTCACTGCAGGAAGTCCTCCTTGTGGTTGAATAGCTGTGCTAGCTTTAGTGTTAGTCACATGAGGGCTTTGCCTCTATTGTACACACCCATATAAGTAGGTGGGGCCTCCCTGGAATACCCATGGACAGTTGACGGCAAAGCTGGACCACTACTCATTACACATTTACTCTTGAGTTTATTTTAGATCATGCGAGTCCTTGAGGTCATGGAGTGCAGTGGGGTTATAGAGTGCAGTGGGGTTGTGAAGTGCAGTGGGGTCATAGAGTGCAGTGGGGTCATAGAGTACAGTGGAGTCATAGAGTGCAGTGGGGTCATAAAGTGCAGTGGGGTCATAAAGTGCAGTGGGGTCATAGAGTGCAGTGGGGTCATAGAGTGCAGTGGGGTCATAGAGTGCATTGGGGTCATAGAGTGCAGTGGGGTCATAGAGTGCAGTTGGGTCATAAAGTGCAGTGGGGACATAGAGTGCAGTGGGGTCATAAAGTGCAGTGGGGTCATAGAGTACAGTGGAGTCATAGAGTACAGTGGAGTCAGAGTGCAGTGTGGTCATAAAGTGCGGTGGGGTCATAAAGTGCAGTGTGGTCGTGAAGTGCAGTAGGATTGTGAAATGCAGAGGCAGGGATTGTAAAGTGAAGAAGGTTCAGGTACCTTTTACCACAAAAGTAACTACATAACCACAAAACATTTGTGGGACAGTTGATATATTAATGTGCAAGTATTCAGAATTTCAAGTGTTCATCATAATATGTGACCGTCTACGGGAAAACCGGGCACAACGCGGCGTGCGTAAATATCGAGAAAAGATCGATCGATTTCTTTAAAATGTATTGTTTCAAGCCGACGGAAGGGAACGGTTAGGTCTATTATAGTGGGAACGACTTAAGCTACGACGATAAAACTTGGAGAGCTCAATATCTGGACGCCAACAACTCCGTAAGTGCAAAAAAAAAGTTTTTCGAAGGGTGCCACGTTGCGCCTGGTTTTCCTATAGATGGTCACATATACACACACATTTCAAGAATAATTGGCGAGCGAGCGAAGCGAGCGAGACACTATCAGGGTTAACGCAATCGAGATTTTGCTATATTTATTTATTTATCTGTTTATGGGGTACGTGTAACTTCTGTTTTAGCCCGCGCTTCTAATTACGTAAGTTAGGTAAAGCGTTCACAGTTCCAGTATTTTTCAATTAACGAGCGCGGAGAATCCTGCTGCACTGCCTTATGCAACTCTGTTTCAACCAAAACGTTTATAGCTACTCTCTTCTTGAAACAATTGTGAAGTCTTTGTCAAGCTGCGCTTCTTTGCCACTGCTTTCGAAGTTTATTCAGGTAATTCTGTTATTGTTAACTCTTCATGCCTAATCAGTTAGATGTAATTTCTGTCCTATTTTTCTGTAAAAAGAGTCTGCTCGCTTGCCATGCATTTGCGCTATTCGAGCGCACCACTAGTAGTAGATTAAGTAACTTACAAAATAAAAGTTTCCACTGTCTCAGCTGGACACTCGCTGTAATTGTTTATTTGTTGAGATTGACGAGGTGTGTGGATAGAGAGGTGTGTGGATAGAGAGGTGTGATGTAGGAACTCACACATACACGTGGTTTGCTTCGAGGAAGTGAACAGTGCAGCTCTGGAAAGATGGTGGTAGTGATGTCATAGTAGACCTCTAGTGTGGGGTCACTAGAGGTCACCATACTGGGTTTCTGTCATTGTATTAATTAGGAATGAGTGGGTGTGGTCTGATTTAGTGCGTTAATTAGGAATGAGTGAATTAGTGGGCGTGTACTGATTTAGTGTAGGAAGGAGTGAATCTATATAATACGCTTGTGTGTCAGTAGCTGTGGTGACGACAATGTTTGTTCATGAATAAAAATGGTTTGGTAAAGCATTGGCACTACACTGAATAGGTAAAGCATCATCCAATTCAGTTTGATTGTACCTAAAGCAGGTGGAAGCAGTGAGGAAAGGCGGTGTAGGTTGCAAAAATGAAGGCAAAAGTACTAAAGGAAGGCTAAAGTTTCGAAAGCTTAATTCCACAATCATAGAAGGACAGAGATTCAGAAGCAGGATAGGTAGACAAAGAAGGAGAAGGGACTCCATGACTCAAGAAGAAAGAGCTGAAGAAAGGTGGAGGATAAGGAAAGCTGAGATAGTTCAGAAAAAAAAGAGAGCAGGAGAGGGAAGATAATGTAACCTTAACCAATGGTAGAGAATGTGTAATAGCAAGATGACTTGTGGTACTACATTCTTACTTTCCAATACGTCAAGCACCACTATGTGGCAGGGCACTTGCTAGTTATAAATACGTCAAGCACCACTATGTGGCGGGGCACTTGATAGTTATAAATACGTCAAGCACCACTATGTGGCGGGGCACTTGATAGTTATAAATACGTCAAGCACTACTATGTGGCGGGGCACTTGATAGTTATAAATACGTCAAGCACCACTATGTGGCGGGGCACTTGCTAGTTATAAATACGTCAAGCACCACTATGTGGCGGGGCACTTGATAGTTATAAATACGTCAAGCACCACTATGTGGCAGGGCACTTGATAGTTATAAATACGTCAAGCACCACTATGTGGCGGGGCACTTGATAGTTATAAATACGTCAAGCACTACTATGTGGCGGGGCACTTGATAGTTATAAATACGTCAAGCACCACTATGTGGCGGGGCACTTGATAGTTATAAATACGTCAAGCACCACTATGTGGCGGGGCACTTGATAGTTATAAATACGTCAAGCACCACTATGTGGCGGGGCACTTGCTAGTTATAAATACGTCAAGCACCACTATGTGGCAGGGCACTTGATAGTTATAAATACGTCAAGCACCACTATGTGGCAGGGCACTTGCTAGTTATAAATACGTCAAGCACCACTATGTGGCAGGGCACTTGATAGTTATAAATACGTCAAGCACCACTATGTGGCGGGGCACTTGATAGTTATAAATACGTCAAGCACCACTATGTGGCAGGGCACTTGATAGTTATAAATACGTCAAGCACCACTATGTGGCGGGGCACTTGATAGTTATAAATACGTCAAGCACCACTAGTGGCGGGGCATTGATAGTTATAAAACGTCAAGCACCAATATTGTGGCGGGGCACTTGCTAGTTAATAAATACGTCAAGCACACTATGTGGCAGGGCATTGATAGTTATAATGACGTCAAGCACACTATGTGGCAGGGCACTTGATCGTTAGAAATCGTCAAGCACACTATTGTGGCGGGAACTGTATATAAAATCGTCAAGCACCACTATGTGGCGGGGCATGATAGTTATTTAAATCCGTCAAAGCACAATATGGGGCAGGCACTTGATAGTTAGAAATACGTCAAGCAACATATGTGGCGGGGCACTTGATAGTTATAAATAAGTCAAGCCACCACTATGTGGCAGGGCACTGATAGTTATAAATACAGTCAAGCACCAATGTGGCAGGGCACTTGCTAGTTCTAAAATAGTCAAGCACCACTATGTGCAGGGCCTGATAGTTATAAATACGTCAAGCACACTAGTTTGTGGCAGGGACTTGGGTATAAATAGTCAAGAACCCACTCTGTGGCGGGGGGGCATGATTAGTTAAAAATACGTCAAGCCCTGACTATGTGCGGGGGCACTGATAGTTATAAATACGTTCAAGCACCATATGTGGAGGGGCACTTGATTAGGTATAAAATACGTCAAGCACCTACTATGTGGCGGGGGGGTGGGGCCATTGAATGTATAAAAATACGTCAAGCACCACTATGTGGGGGGGCACTTGCTAGTTATTAAATACGTCAAGCCCACTATGGGGCGGGGCACTGATAGTTATAAAAGAGTCAAGCACTCTATGTGGCAGGGCACTTGATAGTTAGTAATACGTCAAGCACCACTAGTGGCGGGGGGCACTTGATAGTATAAAATCGTTCAAGCACTACTATGTGGCGGGGCACTTGTAGTTATAATACGTAAGCACCACTATGTGGCAAGTGGCCTTGATAGTTAGAAATAACGCAAGCACCATAGTGGGCGGGGGGCACTTGATAGTTATAAATACGTCAAGCACCACTATGTGGCGAGGCACTTGATAGTTATAAATACGTCAAGCACCACTATGTGGCGGGGCACTTGATAGTTATAAATACGTCAAGCACTACTATGTGGCGGGGCACTTGATAGTTATAAATATTTTAGTTCATGCAGCAGAGCTAATAGTGTCATTTTATCTTTAAAGATTCATGAAAACTTGGAGCAGTTTCAGATTGGTGGATAATGGTTTACTTCTGAATGTTGTTGCTAGGAAAAGGTGGCAGTTCGTCGTCCACCGATCCAACGTCGTAAAAGAAAGGCAGAGAGTCCAGTGTTAGGAGGGAGGAGAGAGTCGGCACTGCAGGCTGAGAAAAGAATGAAACAAGAGCAGATAGAAGGTGAAGAACACACCCACTTAGTTGCCTGAATGGGTGGGACACACCCACTTGGCTGGATTTGGATGCACCCACTTGGCTGGGTTTTTGGACACACCCACTTGGCTGGGTTTTTGGACACACCCACTTGGCTGGCTAAATGAGTTGTTGACCTTACAAGTGGCGGGTGGGCACTAATTGGAGATGTTTAGCTATGCATATCTCACATTTTTTATAGCAGAAGACACTGATGATGTGCTGACTCCACCTCCTGCGGAACCCAATGACATCATAGAGCTCCAGTTGAGACCACACCCATCTCAGACGAACGTGGACAGCACTGCCATCAGGAACCTGGTGACATCCTCTGTGTGTACAATCACTCACCTCATCAGATACATGGGGCTCAACTTGAATGAGGAAGGTGAGCCAGTGAGGGGGAGGGGCCACAATGGGGTGTGGTCTGTGATGGGAGGAACCTATGATGGGTGTGGTCTACTGTGACGGGAGGAGCCTATGATGGGGTGTGGTTTACTGTGATGGGAGGAGCCTATGATGGGTGTGGTCTACTGTGACGGGAGGAGCCTATGATGGGGTGTGGTTTACTGTGATGGGAGGAGCCTATGATGGGGTGTGGTTGTTTACAATGATGTACTTGTATTCTAGAATAGCGTTGAGTTTACTCGACGCAGAGCAGTTCACAGTGATGTCACCTTGTGTCATGTGACTAGTGATGTCATCCTGTGTTATGTGACTAGTGATGTCATCCTGTGTCATGTGACTAGCGATGTACATGTGTATGATGTATTGAGATGTTCATGTTGGGCATTACATGTTTCTCTGTTGTCATGTGAACAGGTAAAGGTGAGAAGTCTGTGGAGTACAGTTTGCATGTTCAAATGGGAGACGTCTACACTTCTTTATCTGGCAACACAAACTTACAGCAAATAACAAACACAGTAAGTGTTCCTTCATTCTGTTGCTATGCTATACACTTCATGTGGCATGTCTCATGCTGTTTTATATAGGGGCAGAGTTTAGTGTAGGTCTGGGTTTATGTGGGTGGAGTCTAGTGTAGGTCTGGGTTTATGTGGGTGGAGTCTAGTTGGGTGAGCGAAGTGAGACCCTCACTAATAAGTCTATGGTGTATATATATGTTATTATATGGCAAAGTTTAAAGAGGTCAATGCGTGTCCACTCAGGGCTACTTTAAAACGTTAACATTAGCACAGGCGCAAGAAAATACTTGGGGAAAAAAAAGGCAATAAGCTACCCAGACAGAAGAGGAAAGACTTTCACAGTTAAGTCTTACAAACTTAGTGGAGTTCATTTTCTATTCTGGTAATGCGCCTAAGATATTTGATTGTGTGTGTGTATGTGTGTGTGTAAAAGTATTGTGTGTTGCTAAAGAATAGCACAAATAAATATTAGCTCTAGCATTCCAGTTTAAATTTCAGTCGAACCAGTTCGCTTGCCATTTGTACTGAAGCGCATCACTAGTATAGTCTTGGCTTATGTGTGTGGGTAGAGTCTAATATGTGTATAGGGTGGGTTTAGTGTGTGCTTGGTTATCTTCCAAGTGGCAAAGTTTAGTATGGTATTATTTGTGCAGTACTGGACGAGCGGAGAGAAGCTCAAGTTGTTCTACAAGTGCAAGGACCAAGACTTGGCCACTTCATAAACTGTGTTTGTAGGTGTGTGTGTGTGTGTGTGTGCAAGTGGCCATGCTTTATTCATCAGAAGCTGTGGATCTGCACATGTGCACATACACACACACATACACACACATGTCACTGTATTGTATGATATTGACTTATTTCTATTCATTTGTGATATCATTGACATATAAATACAATACAAGATCATATTGATATGGGTGATGATTAATTGTGGGTGGGGCTTGTGACATCATCAGACCCACCCATTGATGTATGTTATAGTGAGTTGTCATCTATTACATGATGTGAGGAATATGATTTAGAATAGCTAGGAGAGAGACGGAGTGATATGGCCAGAAAAATGCCCAGCACCTAGTGAGACCCTTTACCTTTATAATGGAGTGATTAGGTAAAGGGTCTCGCCGATACTTCTACTGTGCAGGCACCCGCTTCGCGCGTTATTTCCAAGTCATTAGGTACACTTTGTCTAGTTTTGTTCTCAAGTATTAGCTGGAGGATAATTATTGCTGACTGAGCACACTTAGGAGGTCAAAGTTCATGCTCCTTCACGCAGCGTCTAGCGCGCTGTAACTATAGTTACATATGGACACGTGGTTATTTTCGACTGATCAAGAATGCCCAGGCGAAAAAGAAGGCCTGATGTTGTGAAGCTAAACGTAGTCCAGTCTGTCCCTGGGAGGAGAAAAAAAATAAGAATAGAACCTCTAGAGTGCCCCTTGGCCCCTCTTCCTTCTGTTCGAAGTGAAACCCCTGGAGAACTAGTCGGGCACACTGACCCTGGGGGATCAGTTTGTTATGATAATGATGCTCAAGAGGAACCTCTCTCTCATTCTGAAGTTCAAGAACGATCTGGTACTTACAAAGAGAGGAAAGATAAAGCAGCGGAAGCTTGGGCAGATATTTGCTTGAAGATTTTGTTCAAAACCATATGTACATTCCCTTCAGACGAACCATTTCTGTTGAAAGTGCGTGTAAATGTTCTAAGTATTCACGGGACATCACTTGTGTGGATTTCAATGGTAATATAGTAATACTAATAGTTGTTCTATTAATTTGATGATATTTAAACTGTTAGGGTCTTATCATTTGGTTTCCGTGAGGTTTTGCTCCTGTGAGAGTGAAGTGGAAACACTGCTTCGGGCGCATCTATTTCCTGCTACTCCAAAGCAGCCTCAACTAGCCTTTTGTTTTAAATTATTTGATTGGTATGAAGCACTACTATTGGAGTGCCAAGTTGCCGTACAAGACTTTGTATCTGCTTTGAATGTTCTGACTAGTTCAAATCTTCTTCAGGTACGTTCATAACTTCAGTATTGGGTAAAATTATGTTGCTTGTATTAGACCAAAAGGTGGAATCTGTACCCTGTCATAATTGATAGTTTTGAGGAGTACAGGTATGATTGCGTTTTTTTTTTTTTGCGTTTAATGCCTGACCGAATTAATGATGGTACCAAATGTCCATCTTGTTCACAGGTGATATTCTTATTCTGATGTGCATACTGGCTCATTAGAATTTTTGTATGTGTGTAGAATGCTCCTATGTTTTTGTCCATCGATGGAAATTTTGGACTTTGCCGAAAGAAGGCTTCTGGAACTAGTAATCACCCACCTCTACATGGGCAAACTATGTTTTTAGAGCAAGATGAAGTGAATAACTATGTTGCTAATTATGCCGTCACAAAGGCATCAGTAAGCAAGGTATCTTTTTTGACCGTGTTTTTTTGGAAGATATTGCATTTTGAAATAATCTATTAGGAATGCAGTCAATTTCTTGCTGGTGATGCTCTGAGATCTAGAAATCGCTATAGTCGTTTGGATGAAACGGGTGTTGTGGGAGTTGTTTGCAGACATGAATTTCCCTACAAGATGTTATCTCTTTGTCATGGAGAGAGGTTAGATTTTTTGGTTTGCTATATGTTTATTGTGACCGCAATAAAAACATTTTTTGTAGGTTTTCTTACATTGTGTTGATGTTAGAAAAGGTATTGGAAAGCTTCGGGCAGCATCACAAAATCCACGTGCTTTATGATGTGGCATGCACACTATCAAAGCATCTAAAGGTATAAGACAAATAGTGCTGTTGTTGTTCAATTTCAGCTGAATATTTTTGCTAGAATCATGGTCGCACTGATCTCTCCAATCATTTTGACATGGCTATTCCAGTTTTTCATTCGTATGGTCACAAAATTGATTGCCAGGTAATTGAAAATTATTCTACAATTGCTGAATTTCTAGGTTGTACTATGTGTAAAATGCAGTTTGAGTATAGCCCCCGTAACAAGAAAGGCTATGGTCTGACTGATGGGGAGGTAGTTGAAAGACTTTGGGCATACCTCAGAAAATATTCTAAATCAACCAAAGAAATGAGACCATCCCACCGGATTGATGTTTTGACAGATGCTCTTTTGCATTATGCTCAACGTTCTGCTCAAAGACTTGGTAAACTAATTCCATTATTGCTTCTTCCTCCTTGTTAAGTGTTATGTGTTTATACACATAGTAACCTTGTTACCTTCAAGGATGAAAAAAGCAATCAGGATACAGCAAGAATCTAGAGACTCCTTAGTGGAGCTTATGACTAATTCTCCAGGTAATTTTGAGTGTTGTACTGTAACGTCGTCAATAGTCCTATGGGGCTATAGTTGGACTATAGAAGGGTCCCATGGGATGTCCATGACTAAATAAAAAAATTGTGTACACCCAAATTTGGGGGGAGCCCCCCAAATTCCCTAGATGCTGTCAGAAACAGCATAATCCGGCTAGTATGAGTTAATCGGACATGACAAAGCTTGAAAAGCACAATTTTGAAATGTCTGGGCCTTCTAACGTGCCCATGGACATTTGACGGTGAAACCAGACAAGTATTAGTAATTTTATATGTAGCTGGAATGGAGTATGTTTTTTGTTGTTTTTGTTTTTTTGCCGTGCTATGTTAAATATATTTTGTAATTGTTTATTGAAGACAAAGTCTTATAGAAGAGTTAAAATGTGTAATGCTATGTCACAACTTGAAGGTGACCCATTTGAAAAGTAGCTTCGTTGATGTATTCTAAGTCGTTGCTATAGATCTGGTCTTTATACCATGTCATGATCCTTTGGTAGTTGAAATGGGTTGTGCAAGCCCTCCTAATACTGTTTATTTTGACAGGTTGATGTTGTACAAGAATTGTATTTTGTTGTTGTTGTTTTTAACTGTGTTAGGATTATGTATGAAACCGCAATAAAATTCCCCGTAGTTCTACTTTTCTTTTTCCTCCTTTTTTTCCAGAAAGAAAAATGAGACGAACATAAGTTGGGTGGGGGAAGGGGGGGGAGGGGAGGAGTAGCAATAAAAAGAGGGAAAAAAGAAAAGAAAGGAAAAAACCTTAGCAAGTACAAAGAGGTCATGGGATGTTCATTACAGAAAGGTCATTTGTTGAGACTTATATCTCTTTTCTGTTGGATCAAGTCAGCAGCTGCCACTCACTTGGTGTTACTGGTATTAAAATTTTATATATATTTTTAGTTCAGTTTAGTGCTACAGACATTGAATGGTGGTATGAATCGAAACTTGAAAATCGACCGTCTTGTACAGGTTTGCTTGCTGTTTTCTCTACTTTTTGAACTTATTTAAAAAAAGGAGCTGATATTCCTTGGGAGAGAAGTTATGCTGCTCTTTTGGACAGTTATTACAAATTAACGTATGTTTGTTTATATTTAAAAAGAAATACCCATGCATATTTTTTTTCTTGTTAGTGAGAATGTCACCAGCAGCAGCAATGAAATTCCAACTTTACTTTGTAAGATTCAAAAGTATATTGTTGTTTGCTATATTTTGTTTGTTAGATATACATAATATGTTTGAATTTCAGAGTTGAGGTATTCTTGTAGCTTAACCTCAACTCTGAAATTCAAACATATTATGTATATCTAACAAACAAAATATAGCAAGCATGGAATCCAAAGAGATGGAGTGCGGACTCAGATATATTTAAGGATATGAAGAGAGTCATGGAAGAAGTGGAGAAAGACGAAGTTGTGGAGGCCATGGAGAGATGTGCACGTGAGCGATGGTTCCTGTTACATTTGAAAGCGAAATTTGCTGGTAAATTCAGAATTATCTTGATATCATTTGTAATAAGAAATGGTATGATGATATTATTCATAGATGGTCAGTATTTGGCTTCTAGGCTGTCAAAGACCATAAATAGTCTGTCCTCTAAGCTGAAACAGTTGCTAAAAGATTACAATAGTTTTTCTAGTGTATCAGTCACTGATTCTTGGAGCTGGTCAGGCATAACAAACTTTGGAAATTTTAATTTGATTGAAGATTTTGGTACCAACAATGAGAATATTCCAAAGAAAATTCAGCTTGATGCCATTAAATTTCATCATCTTGTGATGCGTTCGGAAGAAGAAATAAAACTAATTGAAAATGAAATGAAGGCAACTATATCCTTCTATCAAAAGGACTGGCAAGAATTGGTTAGTGCAGTGAAGGAGCGGAGTGTGATGCCTCTTTCTACTTACAATGGAATCGCTGCCTGTTAATGAATATATTGTGTTGCCATGTGTATATCATTTCTCAAACAATGGTAGGTATTTTTTTAATCATTGTATCAAGTGTTTTGTATCATTTGTAGACTTTAGTGCACCTGAGCCTTGCAATTTGAGGGACGAGTGGATGGATGACAATGATGATGATAGTGATTATTATGATGAAGGTAAGAGAGTATTAGTCATGGTTAGAACATTGCCAGTAATACTAGGACGAATTTTACGCTGGAATTTTTTTAATTGTAAATAGATGTGATTTAAAATCATAATACAGAATGATATTTATTTCTTATGTCCCAAATTATTGTTGAAGAATAAAGTAGCTGTGAAATAATATGCATTTAATTATGCTTTTATAACAGGACCCTCTGCCTCACTGGGACCCTCCACCTCATCCAGACCCTCTGTGTCACTGGGACCCTCTACTTCCTCAGGACCACTTGGACCCTCCACCTCATCTGGACCACTTGGACCCTCCACCTCATCTGGACCACTTGGACCCTCCACCTCATCCAGACCCTCTGTGTCGTTGGGACCCTCCACCTCCTCAAGACCACTTGGACCATCCACCTCATCTGGACCACTTGGACCCTCCACCTCATCCAGACCCTCTGTGTCGTTGGGACCCTCCACCTCCTCAAGACCACTTGGACCATCCACCTCATCTGGACCACTTGGACCCTCCACCTCATCCAGACCCTCTGTGTCGTTGGGACCCTCCACCTCCTCAAGACCACTTGGACCATCCACCTCATCTGGACCACTTGGACCCTCCACCTCATCCAGACCCTCTGTGTCGTTGGGACCCTCCACCTCCTCAAGACCACTTGGACCATCCACCTCATCTGGACCACTTGGACCCTCCACCTCATCCAGACCCTCTGTGTCGTTGGGACCCTCCACCTCCTCAAGACCACTTGGACCATCCACCTCATCTGGACCACTTGGACCCTCCACCTCATCCAGACCCTCTGTGTCGTTGGGACCCTCCACCTCCTCAAGACCACTTGGACCATCCACCTCATCTGGACCACTTGGACCCTCCACCTCATCCAGACCCTCTGTGTCGTTGGGACCCTCCACCTCCTCAAGACCACTTGGACCATCCACCTCATCTGGACCACTTGGACCCTCCACCTCATCCAGACCCTCTGTGTCGTTGGGACCCTCCACCTCCTCAAGACCACTTGGACCATCCACCTCATCTGGACCACTTGGACCCTCCACCTCATCCAGACCCTCTGTGTCACTGGGACCCTCCACCTCATCAGTACCCTCTGCATCATCCAGTGATGAAGAAAGCATCTTTCCAAGTAAGGAAGAAATGCGAAGACGTAAACTTCGTCATGAAAAGGGAGAGTTTATAAAAGTAAGTGCTACAGTGTAACATCTAGATCCATTTTAAATAATCTGGTATGCAATAGAATTTACGTGAGAAGAACAAGGATGATGTATTAAGTGCCAAAGACAGGGAAATTATGTCCAGTTTAAACTTGAGTGGATCATCAGGTATTTATTAGTATGTACAACACTTTCCTATTGACATAATGATTTATGCGGTAGATTTCCGGAGGGAGTCTAAAAAGGGCTACTTACATTGGAAGAAAAAAGATCTTGAAAGGGCCCTAAGAAGTTCTAAAACAGGTTTTTTATCTACATGTAGACCTTATTTTGTAAAAAGGCTATAAATTGCAGTCATTTTTTCATCGTAATGATAATCATTTCAGTGTTTTAAATTATTAACTTATTAATTGTTCTAAATATTTGATTTGAAGTGGCGTTTTGAATCATTGTTCATGCATGTGCACGCACATATACACCTGCACACACATTATGTCATGTCTTGCTGTTCGATTCCAATGACCCTATACTCGACTTCGCACAGAAGGACATAGACTCAAGACACAAACTTTATACCTCTGTACAGAGCTCTTTGGTGAGCCAGCATACATGTACACAGTACACCTGCTGCTATTCCACTGCATAATTTCTGGTCGTGTGGAGGGGCAATTGCACTAGCATGCCACACTCTTACTCCAACTTGAAGCCAATCTCATGAAATCTTCATCAGACATCCTTGTGGAGGATCATAGTGTCTGTTGCCTCAAGGCCAGGTATCACTCACATACCCTGCTGTTCTACTAACTGCGAGATGGAATGTCCTTATCAAGAGAGGAGGTTCATGTACTTCTTACCCATACTTGTTCTGTTGAGTGGCTTAGGATGGTTATAAATCCTCATGGGTCCAGCAGTCGGTGTTACTCGAACAGATTCCAGCTAATGTACATAATCTGCAGATACACTCATACACACTAGCACTAGGAACGTACTCGGCTTCTTGACGTGTCCACTAGACTGTGCATGGCCGAGAGCCTTGCCAGTGTCTGCTCTAGGCCTGAGAATGGATGACAACACAGTGAGGGTTGCTATTGGCCTACAATTGGGAACAGCAATATGTGGGCAACATTATTGTCAGCTATGTGGGGAGGAAGTTAACACCCTTGGCAGGCATGCTCTCTGCTGTAGGAATACTGGTGGAAGACACAATCGACATGCTGCACTTAATGATATTATCAAACATGGTCTGAGGGTGGCCCAGGTCCCCTCTAGATTAGAGCCAACGGTCTCTTGGGATCTGATGGAAAAAACCCGGATGGAGTTACCCTAGCACCAAGGAGGTCTGGCTGCCTGCTAGTATGGGATATCACCTTCCCTGACACCCTAGCACCATCATATAGGGCTCTTGCAACCCAAGAGTCAGGAAAGGTTGCTTCCGCAGCAGAAGAAAGAAAATGTGCGAAATACCAAGGTCTTCCACCTGGTCACTTGTTTGCCCCTATTGCCATTGAGACCTTTAGTGTGATAGGCTCAGTCTTTGTGCCTCTTAAACAGTGACTGGTGAATCTAAATCAACTAATTTCCTTATTCAGCGTCTGTCTGTTGAGGTAATAGCACCTCAGTGATGTGCAGCACAGGCACCTGACAAACTATTATTTTTACTCTGTATTTACAATCACTACCTTGCATTTTCTTCATCTTTATTACACTTTGTATTGTTTTATTATCATTCTAAACAATGTGAGCATAATCAGGCAGGCCCTATATATAGTACACAGGTGGCACAGTTTTTTTGTTTTGATTTTTCACCGCCAATTAATGGGTTAGTTCCTCAAGCCTTTAATAAAATGACAATAGCTAATAAATTATTACTGGTCAATACAATTATGGTTATACAAGAACTAATAATTAGCCAATAAGGAAAGTGATGTTGCTGATAAATTTAAAAACTTTTTTTTTTACACATAATCAAATAGTCTTCAGGTTCATGCTCTGTAATAGTTCCACAGGCCACGCAGTGATGCAGCCAGCAATGAGGTACGTTTCCATATCATCATTTTTAATACCTTCCCATGGCTTAATTTCGGGATTAATTTTTTCTATGGACAATTTCATGAAGCCACCAGGCAATTCATGGCCATGTAATAATGTTCCTGCCATAGTCCGTGCTCTGCCAACAATTTGGTTTGATTTAGTTAATAAATTAACAGTTTGTGCCACATCTACATGATACTGGTTACCCCCACACAGAGGCAATGTACCAAATTCGTACATGAAACTACACTAATAATACATGACAAATTGCAATTTGTTTATATATTTTCCACATCTACATGTTTGTCTTGCTTGGCTACTTGAGCAGAGACAGTTATTTCTTTACCATCCGATACCGATAGCGTAGAATAGCCCACGTGTGATCTACGTGCACCTATTCCTTCTTTAGATGAGGAAGACTTAGTGTAGGCGTGGTCACTCACACTCGGCAGCACTTCAGGAGGCACCCCTATGAACATTAATAATAGGCAGCAAAAAAACAATAGACGAGCACACAATGAAATCGGGATATTAATGAAGAGTATGGCACCAAAAAAAATAGGCTTACTGGGGTGTGCTAATATAAGTGCAGATGGCCAGCAACCCAAACAAATACAATAAAGTATATAAACATTGTCCAAACAAAGAAAAGAAAACATAAAAGAGAGCCGAGTTATTAATGAAGCTATACTAAATGTTCCATATTAGTGCTGGCGGCTGGCGAAAATTTTCTGCACTTCAAAATTTTGCATGCAAAATTTACTACATATTATAATTTCCCGCTTCAAAATAGCCTACACGTAGCCTTTTATTTTTCTTATATTGTTTGGATGCTGTTTATACTCTTAGCGAGACATATTAACTTAGAGCATTCCTTATGCCATAGACCGAGAGAAACAGCTGCAGCAGCAGCAACAACAGCAAAATACCAATAATAATGACAATAATAAATTGTATTGTCATTATGAAACTCTGCCCATGATAAAGAGTGGCAATGTGCCACACATACTAAACACACACACACACACACACAAAGCATACACACACAAAGCATACACACAACAGCAGTAACAACATCATCACCCTCATAAACAACAACATAATAATAATTATATTCTTCTGTGACATCCAAATTTTGTACAATTACACCGTAACCACGTAATTTGAAAGATTCTACATTCTTTACCAAACACTAGATTAGGATGATACCTTGCTCGCCACACTGCGTTGTTGGAGCTCACTCCTAGTTCAATCATGAAGTTAATTATACTTTCCAGTTTTTGGTATGGATCATCAGTATGCCAACAAAACTGACACTTTTCAATATTATTCCACTTGGCAAAAGCAAACAGCCTGTGGCTTGGCCAGATAACTCATCATATTGTATTAATTTTCGAGCACACTCACTTTGACACGCAGCTCATCAAAAATATGCTAGAATGGAGCCAGAAAGTACCTACTCTTGTGAGTCTTACTATCTGTTTGGAATGTTCCTCCAGTGTATGTGTGTGTGTGTGTGTGTGTGCATGCATGCGTGTGGCATGTTGCCTGTGGTACAGCATAGCAGTCCAGTGTACCACTATAACTTCACTTGCCAACAAGTCAGTGAATTTTGTTCATAGCTGTCCGGTGTTGCCGTCAAATGTCCATGGGCATGTTAGAAGGCCCAAACATTTCAAAATAATAGTATTCAAGCTTTATCATGTGTGATTAACTCATACTAGCCGGATTCATGTGTTTGTGACAGTATCTGGGGGGTTTGGGGGGCGTAGCCCCAAGAATAGTGGGGAGTGGGGGGTGGGGGGGTGGGGAGGGGGGCAAAGCCCCCCAAATTTGGGTGTACCACTCATGTGACTACTAACACAACAGGCTAGCATGACTATCCACCACAAGGAGGGGTTTCCCAGCAATGGAAGTTTTAAATTTCATGATTTTTAATTTTGGCATTGACACCCCATTGGACACTTCTATGGTCCAACCAAGGTCCCAATGGGACAATTGACGGCATTATTGGACAACACTCATTTATTTGGTATATAACACTGCACCACACTCCACAGTATGGTGATTTATCTGACCAAGAAATAGGCTGTTTGATTTTGCTTTAGCAAATTCAAGTATACGAACAATTTAAAATGGTAAAATATCATTTTCCTAGCCATACTGACAATCCGAACCAAACAATTGGAACTTTATGATTTACAAAATAGGGATGTGTTCCAATAGTACAGTGCGATGAGCGAGATACCATCATAATCTAGAAGTTGGTAAAGAAGAATCTTTCAAACCACTTGGTATGGTATGTCATAAAACGACATGGTATGGGACATCATAAAATCATGGAAGAATGTATTTCGAACTCCAGATAGTGGTGATAGCTCGCTTGCCACACTGCACTGCCGGAGAGCACCTCTAGTTAGAACCAATGAGCACTGACATATGAACAGGTAAAGCAGACTGACTTTAAAAATAATAACAACTATATTCTTGTAAGCCTTACCAATACTTTAAAATACTCTTCCGTGTTTTGGATTTTTTTAGAATTTGTTTAAAAACAACAACTTGATACTGGTTACCCCCACACAGAGGCAATGTACCAAATTCGTACATGAAACTACACTAATAATACATGACAAATTGCAATTTGTTTATATATTTTTCACCAATTAAAAACTTACCTACGAATTTTATTGCAGCCATATTACGATATAGCAGCTTCAAGTGATCATAAGTGAGTGCTGATGGGTGACGCAGACGCACAGATGCTGGTAAGCCAATGATGTTACTTGGTTTCAGCTTAGAATATGGCACCTTAGCTAGTGGATCCCCAACAGCAAGTGCTGAAAAAAAAAGAAGAAAAAAAGTAAGAAAGTACTGTAACACATAATAACACAAACCAATATGAAAACAAACTATTTGTCATTTTCTCACCACCAATAAATGAGGTAAAGAACGCTTAATTCACTAATTATCTGGCTCCCAAAACCACACATATTAGTAGCTTCAACCACGCTAGTTCTGCCATTGTAGCTGCCTCTTTTTTTCACTATTAGAGTAGTATCATTCCTCGTCCATCCCATCTACCAGTTCATAACTTACAATATTTTGCGTTAAGATGATCCTGGACCTGTTGTCTCAAATCTTTCAAATTTTTTGGCTCAGGTGGCATTGGTGTAATTCCTGCATGTAATATTGACAAACACATTAATGTTAGGTAGTGTTGTACTTGTAGGAAATGGCATACATCTGATACTGGATTGACAATATCCGATACGTACCAGGAATTCATCCAGAAATATTTGTCTGCGGGGGGGGGAGGGGGGTCAAAATTAAAGTGGACTAGGTAATAATTCTAAGTAATACCTTTTGCTATCCAAATCATAGTGACAGTAGAACAATCATTTAGGGATCAAGAATCATCTTCATAATAGGCTTCAACTTAGTTCACTATCAAAGTTAATGACTATAGCTATAGAAGGGCCCACCACTCAACAGGGTTGATTTTAGATGCTGTGCTGCCATTGTGGAAATTAATGAAGCCTAGAAGTACTATGATCCTCCTTCCCCTCCTGGATGGTAGCCTTACAGATAATGTGAGATTATCAGTCAGTCATTCTCTTTGAATATATAATCACCAGCCGGGAGTCACAGTAGCTGCTTCTAACACAATCACCACCATACTTAACTCTCTAACGCAATCACCACGTAATTAACTCTGTAACGCAATCACCACATACTTAACTCTAGTGCTATCCTGACAAAAAAAAAACAACTGGTAAGGAATTTACCTTCTACAACTCGACACTTGCGGCACTATTATCCTGTGTAATCTGTTTATCGTTGGGAGGTGAGCACTGACCTGCTGTGCCCGTTCAAACTGCATTTCACTCTTTTTCTGTCAAAACAACACCTGTGCTTTTAAGAATTACTTAGAATTATTACCTAGTCAATTTTTTCCCTTGATTTTTTTTTGTTATTTTAGAGTGCCTATGTAAGACTAGCAATGAGAGTTCACACTTACTATGGTGCTCTAATAATATCAGTAGCAGCTCCTACTTTTTCGGTGTGTAAATAACGTGCAACTCCAGTTAGTAGAAACCATGATTAGACAAAAAACAACAACAACAAACTACAATTATTACAAACATTGTATACAGATGCATTATAATAAATTCATCAAACCTGGTTTGGTTGAAATCAGGAATGACGCAGGAATATGTGGGTTGGTCTGCAGAAATTCTTTCCACTAGACGTCCCTCCCACATAGTGATTTGTATCATTACAAACAACATAGTGTACATGCAGTCCAGTCTTCTCTGCCCATTCACACTAAATATAAATAATATGATCATTCATCAGTTCAACCATGACTAAGCGTCATCACTAGACAACACACAACACCTGCTTACATTATCTTGCAAGTTGCTCAAAATTCGTTGAGTCTCATGCCATTTATCAAACTTCCCCTCACTTGGACAAGGAACCTGGGCAGCTATTTGCTGATAGTGTTGTTTTTCTTTTTCGCTCATCTCTTTCCACTTCTTTGCAGCTTCTTTGTTTTTGTCTCCCAAATCTTCACGTATCTGGTGATCTACAATATAAAATATAAATAATATTATCAATTACAATAAAGGGGACATCACGGCACATTAATGAAGTGTACAAGTGTGACAGGGATTTTTAAACCACACCCAGGGCTGCATTTAAGGGGGCACCCTCCCCCCCCCCCCCCCAACCTCCTAGAAAAGCCTCTGCCTCTTTCCCGCCCCTGCAACATGTAATCAGCATTACCTTACCATACCTATTTAAGCAGGGAAAACTATGAGTTCTAATACACAAAAGAATGTTTTATTATTTTTAATCTCTGCCCCTCCTAGAATTTCAAAAATCCTATTTCGCCCAACTAGGTTCGATTTCTGTAAGCAGCCCTGCACACCCCATTACAGGAATCGAGAAGGAACCGAGGACAGTAGGTAATGTGCGTTGATGACTCATTGACACTCTAACTAACCAGTTAACTTTGAACTGAGTATATAGGAAGTGGACACATTTGTGAGTTACCAAGCGAAGCAATTCTGCTATGCTTTTTGCCTAAATTCACGGATGCAAAGGTAAGTATAGTGAGTGTAAATGAACCCACTGGAGCTTCCGGGACACACAATAGACAGATTACACTTTCGTGGCGAGACGGAGAACTGACAATGTCCCGGACGTTTGGGACAGTTGGCAACTATGCAATTTTATCCATTATTTTAAATACCACGTTGCGCATCTTGAATAGACCACACAATGCATGTCAGACCCCTTGAAAAACAAAACACAAACAACAACAACAGTATCAAAAGCACCACCAACAACACAACAAAAAAACAACAAAAACAACAACAAACAAACAAACAAACAAACAAAATAGCTAGTTGAGACTTGGATCTATTTATCATTATTATCAATAAGTAAAGTAAGTCCTACCCCCCCCCTGACATTTTGAAATAAATAAGTCAAATACTGCCACAATTGCATAATTTGCTAATATCACTTGATAGTTTACATACCGTAGACGCTGATTATTAAGCACCACTATATTATGTTAAGCGCTGATTCTTGTTGAGCGACCCAGTTTTACTTTGCTCTTGGACCTTTATGTTTAGCGCAGCCAACGACGCATTGTGAACTTCGACCTCACTCCAGGCGCGTTGTGCTCATAAGCACCCTTTGTTAAGCGCTCATTTGCGCGCTTAACAACCAGCCTCTACGGTATCTCATTGATACATTTTTGTAGCCACATTAATATGCCAGGATTTACAAATTGGTGCACTTATGTAAACCTAATAAAAATGAAATTATCATACCCATTGATTTGAAGAAATCCTTAACAAACAAATTGTAAGGGTTCGGAGCTCTTAGTTTTTGAGGTGCTTTTTTTTTTTTTTTAGTTTTCTCTTTATCCAGTCCCTTTCTTCTTTTTCTTTCATTTCCAATCCAATTCTGCAATAATTTATAATGGTGATAATATCCTGATGCTAGCAAAGTACCTCAACAACAATTATGAAATACATACCAATGATACAACAAGTGATGATTTCACACAAATTAATTGCACAGTGATATAAGACAGCTACATACGTGGTAGTGTACTTGAATATGCAATAAGCTTTAGTAACTATAATTAACTATTATAGGGGTATTCTCCAGAGTTGGGGTTGATTATGATTACAATCGTAATCGATTGTAATCAATTACAAGTTTTTGCGTAATCATAATCATAATCAAAATCATGTGGCTAATTGTGGGTGTAATCGTAATCATAATCACAGTTTAGTAATCAAACCCATAGAACTATTACTGGTAATATTAGCAGTAAAGTAAACTGCAAGTGTTAGCTATAATTAAGAGTTGTAGCAGCTGAACTAAAGGCCACTAATGTAGCCTGCAATTTCCTCCATTCTCCAGCATCTAGTGGACCAGTCGAGACCTTTTTCCATTGCTGGAAAAATATGTAGATCGATAAGATACTGTCTATCAGACAAACTGGTTGAAAAACATGTTCCCTCATTGTAACAATCCTTAATTTTTTTTAAATTGTAATCGTAATCATAATCATAATCGTTTATTTGACTGTGTAATCGCAATCATAATCAATGTTTCATAATCACACTGTAATCGTAATCATAATTATAATCATGTTATGGTAATCAACCCCAACTTTGGTTCTCAGTCTTAAATTTTTTTCACACTTGTATCTGAGTCTTGTAATGAGAACTCTATACTACATTAATAGAGAGTACTAACTTTTATCTCCGATCCTTCTCTCCTTAATTTCTTGGCTACTTGCTGAATTAAAGATACTTTGTCTTGTCTTGTACTATCCATTCCTCCATCATAGGCTCTCTTCAACTCTTCCCTCTCATCATCATTAAAATAAACTCTAGTTCTCGTGGTGGCAGTGGCTCCTTCCATCGTTATAGCCTCCTCCATCGCTTGTGCAGGTATGGTAAAGGTCTCTATTCCTGCAGGTGAACTTTGACCTCCTAAGTGTGCTCAGTCAGCAATAATTATCCTCCAGCTAATACTTGAGAACAAAACTAGACAAAGTGTACCTAATGACTTGGAAATAACGCGCGAAGCGGGTGCTGCACATGTGCACATACACACACATGTCAATGTATTGTATGATATTGACCTATTTCTATTCATTTGTGATATCATTGACATATAAATACAAGATCATATTGATATGGGTGATGATTAATTGTGGGTGGGGCTTGTGACATCATCAGACCCACCCATTGATGTATGTTATAGTGAGTTGTCATCTATTACATGATGTGAGGAATATGATTTAGAATAGCTAGGAGAGAGACGGAGTGATATGGCCAGAAAAATGCCCAGCACCTAGTGAGACCCTTTACCTTTATAATGGAGTGATTAGGTAAAGGGTCTCGCCGATACTTCTACTGTGCAGGCATTAACTGATTACAGGTACGATGCCCAGGTTGTGTCGAGTTGGAACTAAGCGGGAATGGCAACGAACTAAGAAGCGTGCACACACGAACAATATAAACATAATCATTCGAAAAACTACAACCACCAATAAATTGCGCTGGTAGTCACGTGACTATATAAAGCCTCAACCACGTGGAAGAAGTTTCTTTGGTCGGCGTGTCAGCAGGAAGAAGCCGGAGTGAGTGAAGTATGTGATCTGCTGTAATCCTTAGCTTGTTGATATAATAGTGTGTATCTTACTTAGAGATGGCCACTCCCATCAGAACTGTGAGGCGTGTCAAGAAGAGGACAAAGAAATTTATACGGCACCAGTCTGACAGATACAAGAAAGTGAAGGTACGCGTGCACCGCTAGAGATGGTGGGTGGGTGTGACAGAAGTACATTTCATTCTGTTAGAGTAACTGGAGGAAGCCTAAAGGTATTGACAACAGAGTTAGGAGAAGGTTCAAGGGTCAGTATTTGATGCCAAGCGTTGGTTATGGGACCAACAAGAAGTCTAGAAGCACTCTTCCAGATGGCTTCAAGAAGTTCCTCATCAACAACCTCAAGGTTGGTCATTCTAGAGGTGGGCGTGGCATGGTTGCATGGAGGAAATGCAACTACTTATTGCAATTACAGTGTTGCTCGATAGAATCATTTGGTGATGGCATTCTCTTCTTGTCAACTGGTCTGACTTAGTTATGATTTCTAAGCTCCGCCCTGTTTAAAACCACCACAGGTCAACAATAATTTAAGTTCTAACAATAGAACATTTCCCAAATAAAATGATTTATTTTTGGTGCTAAATACAGCATGTGCAGGTTTGATTAGTTAATGTGACGACACCTTACCTTGTTTCATAACTGGGCTCAATAGAGCAGTGCTTAAACGTGTAAGCCCAGCTAATGGGATTCAGAGAGTGCATGTTTGAAGGCCTCCATCGTTTCTCTTCAGAACTTTTGTCCATAATCATCCCGCCATTGTAAGCAACATTTGTTATGAATGTAGCAGCTGGTGTATACAAGTAGTGTGGGAGTGGTCAGTGTGATTACAATTTAATTCTTGGTAAATTTTGAATTTCAGGAACTTGAAGTTCTGATGATGTCCAATAGACGCTACGCAGCCGAGATAGCTCACTCAGTGTCGTCCAGGAAACGCAAACTCATCATCGAACGTGCCAGACAGCTGGATATCAAAGTGACCAATGCTAACGCCAAGTTACGCAGCGAAGAACACGAATAGTAGCACGGTCCTCCTATGCCTTCACTCATTTTGTGCAATGTTTTAATTATCTTAAAAACAAATAAATCGTGTGTTAACTGATTGCATGGATACACAAAATGAAATAGAAAAACAATAGATACCAACTAATAGATACCAACTATAAATCATACGCTATTTATTTATATTACAAAAATAGAGTTAGAAAAATTAAAAGTGAATAGTTAATCGAGCATAGGTGATGCAAGAGGATGTTCACTTGATTCAGTTCTAGCGGATGCCTCTGTAAGGTCCTTGGTACTTCAGATGCTGCAACAGCACACAGACACACACATACAAAGTGCAATGTCATTGGTCA